>Ga0233413_10000628_pt1 | contig 16609 bp, 19 predicted proteins | sample Na_anoxic_6_MG_FD_189019 | JGI IMG/M metagenome (GOLD analysis project Ga0233413, IMG submission 189019) | Seawater microbial communities from Saanich Inlet, British Columbia, Canada - Na_anoxic_6_MG | ecosystem: Environmental > Aquatic > Marine > Inlet | place: Canada: British Columbia... | reverse complement strand
CATAAGTGCCAAAACGCAGCGATGATAGTGAACATTGTTTTGACTACAGAGCTACCTCTTGAAAAACAACAGCGACCTGAGCGCCCGAAGGCACTGCAGGTTACTGCTGCAAGATTCAATCAACTACTCCGTTAGACTATATGTCCGACAGGTCTAGTGACACTACTTCGGTATCGTCAGAAACCGATGAAGAAGCTATACCGCGATTGATACGCTTAGCCGTAGCGAGCAATTTGTTCTCGAAAGACTTAACTATTCCGTTACCTACCTTGGCTTCAGACAATGAAGACATCACAACAGGGATTATTAGTCCTAGTTGAGCGTTTTCATCTCCTGCAGCTTCGGCAGCTACTAACGCCTTTTGGTTTAGTTCCTTTAAAGAACATCTTCCAATAGACGATAGAGAAGTTACCTGCTCGAAAACAGATTCCATACTCAAAAATCCAAAGGCATTATCTGCCTTAGCATTATCGAGTATTTCCATATGAACACTCTGCTTACCAAGTTTCCCTGCCGAAGCAAGGATAGTTGCAGTTTCACTCAAACCGATGGCTTTCGCCATTTTTACCAACTCTCGGTTACTAATCTGAGCTATCATTTCTTTACGCTTTTTAGCCGTAAATCCCTGTAACTTGTACGCAGACGCACATACCTTGTCGCCTACTGCAAACATATAGTGATTGACGTTTCCGTCAACCAACGTGTCCAACAACATTACTTTCGTAATCTTGCCATCACTGTCTGCAGTAGATAACGAGGAAACGTCACTACTGATTGAATTAACTCCGCTTAAAAATTCCGCAAATGCGTTGTTCATAAACATTGATTTTTTTGTAGCGTTAACACTCGAATAAACGAGGTCTACCCGTGAAGGTAGAATGCTACGAAGCTCAACTCTACTCGCTTTTTAACGATGCCGAGTAGCCGTGAGTACGGTACTTTCATCGAGTCCTTACTAAGACGCACCGCAAGCGGTGCGCCTATGATAGTGAATATCTCTACTCACTATAGCATAGACTATATGCACGAGTGTTCAACGACAAGCTCTGCCTGTCGAAGTGTCTAAGCGTAGACTACTCGATTCGTTGACTAATCGCCAACTATAATGCAGGAGAGAATAAAATTAGCGCGAAGCGTTTCAGCGCGAAGCGTTGAGCGCGAAGCGACAATGACGAGGTACGAGGAATTGTAAAAGGTTCAAAAAATCTCTGATTTTTTACCTTTATGTAATACCCCCGTTTCGGTTTTTTTCAAACCTAACGGGGTTATTATAATATAGTCCTCAAATAGGGTAGATAAACATTTTTTTTAGTATTGAATAAATTTATATATTTGCATAGTTGTTCTGTGTTTGTTAGTTTAGAGGACAGCTCTATTTCGATTTTTTAAAGACCCTGCTTTACATAGTGGGGTTTTTTTATGGATTATTTTTGGTAATTGGGATATAATTTATAGGTTTGCGGTAATCGAAATAGAGTTCTTAACAGGTTCAACTCAAAAAAAAATAACCTAGACTAGCATAAGATGCTGAGATAGTCCTGCGCTGATTCACACCATCAACAGGCGACTGCATACCCTCTCGGGGGTTTATATACTCAGCAAGCGAAGAAGCCATAAGCGAGAGCTTGAATACATAAGAAGTGGTCGCAGTTCGGAAGTACTTATAGTTGGTTAAGCCTTTAGGGATGTTAAATACTGCAGGATTGATATATGCAGTATAAAGGGTGTCCTGTATTCAATAATTACTATATTTGCTTATGAAGTACTTAAATGATGGCACTTATAGTCAGAGTTACTTCTCAACAGATTTCTTTATGTTGCAAGATGTATTGGAGTATGAAGACGAGAGGTTATGCGGTTTGGGTGTCAAATGTACTGATTATGAGTTTAGTCTTGGTTTAGAGAATGGAGAGATGATGGTGTTCTACTTGGAGTTATTTTTTATAAGTAAGAATGGTAGTGCATTAAAGGAAGAGAAATTATTTAAATACAAACTTTAAAATATTAAGTTATGAGTTACCCAAAAACAAATTCAAGTTCAAGAAAGAATAACACGACTATACATCCTTCTTCTATAAAGAAAGGAACGGGTAGTGGGAATCTTTACTCTCAGCAATCAAAAGTAGGAAACGTTGTTGACAAACAATGGAAGCCTAGTAAGTGAGAAGATTATTCGATGTAGATGAATCAGGGAAGGTGGAGTTGGAAGACAACACCTTTCTTATTATTCCTGAGCTAAGAGAAGTATATAAAGAGCTTGGGTATGAATACATATCTTATATCGTAAATGTGTGTGACTACTATAGTGCTTACAGGCAATTGCTAGGCAAGGACAAGATAGACACTGTTATTGAAGACATATGGGGTAAAGACCCTGACAAGAAGGCGATAGCTAAGCTAGATGGATTAATAGTCAAAGCGGCTATAGATAAGTACAAGAGGCTGCAGTATGACCCTCATTGGGAACAGTACTTAACCTACACAGAGAAGCTTGTTGAGTATAACGAGATGTTAAAGAACACTCCGTTACAGAAAGATTCTACTAAAATATTGAAAGATATTATGGAGGGTCAAGCTCAATTAACAGAAGCAAGAGAAGATTTAAAAGAAATAATACTCAAGAATGAAGAATCTAAAGTACACGGAGGTGGTGAAGCTTCATATCTTGAACAATTCATAACATAATGCCTATTAAAAGAAAAGTAACTAGCTCATCTACAAAGGACAAAAAAAAAGGCACTTCAAGTAGCAAGAAGACTGTAGTTAGAAAGTCGGGTACAAAGAAATCTACTACGAAAAAGGAACAGCAATGGAGGTGGTCAACGGGAGACCCAAACTCAAAATTTTCAGACAAGTCAGCAGGAAGTGCTTCAAAAAGTAGTTCAAAAAAAGTAACTGATAAAAGCGGAAACACAAAAAGAAGTAAAAGCTCTTATTCGGCAAGAGCTAATAAAGACCTAAAGGATGGAGCTTACAGAAGGACTAACTCTGACTCTTCACAAAAAACTACAAAGAGAAAATATAAAGCTTCTGCATCTTCGGATTCTTCATCAAGAGATGCGTATGGTAATTACATAAAAGGAACAGACGTAAGTTCATCTTCAAGTGTTAAGAAAAATAAAAAGACAGGAAGAAAGGTTGTAAAAACATCTTCTAATGACTCTCCTAATAAAAAATATACTAAAACAAAAACAGTAACTAAGGGTCGTGGTCGTGGCACTACAACTAAATCTACTTCTGCAACTTGGGGCAAAGGAAAGGTTTCAGGCAAAACAACCAAGACAAGAACTAATAAAAAAGGAACAACTACTGTAACCAAAAAATATTCTAATGGTAAAAGAGTTTCTAGAACAAGAAAAAAAACATAAGCTATGCGTGAACTAAAACTTACTAAAAAGCAAGCTACTAAAAATATAGAAAAGAGCTCTAATACAGCAATGACGATGCCAACATCATCAACAAAGCCTAGCTATAGTTCAGAAACTTGGGATGCTCCTGAACCTAAAAAATATAAAAGTAAGAAGGAAATAAAAAAAGCTAGAAAGAAGAAAAAACCTAAAAAGGTAAATTACGCAAACATTAAAGGCGGAAACACGTTAAAAGGCACTTGTCATCAAGGCACTTGTGGTCGCCCTAACACTACTACTTACAAAACAAATTAAAGATATGGCAGTTAAAAAGAATCAACAAAGACCAATGAGAAATAGGTTCTTAATGGCAGGTGGGGAAGTTCACGAACCTAAGAGCAAACACGGCATAGTAGAGTCTAAAGGCTCAAGTAAGAGTTCTTACGAAAAACTAATGGGAATAATAAAGAAAAAATAACATAATGCCCAATGGTAAACTATGCACCTGTAGCTAAAGAAGGAATTCCAAAACTCAGATACAACACTCGTGAGTGGAGGGAATATTGGGCAGAGCAAATAATCAGGTGTAGAGATGGGTACAAGCCTCACGGAGGGGTTCACATCCCTGGCGCTTACTACTTTTACTTAAACTTTTATTCTATTTTAGCTAGAGATGAAACTACTAATAGAAAAAAACTACAAAATCCTTGGTATAGAGACCTAGACCACGAATATTTTCACAACGTATACGAGGCTAAAGAAGAAGGGCACGGACTTATAGTGCTTAAAGCAAGAGATAAAGGGTTTTCCTATATGAATTCAGCTCTTTCTTTATATGAATGGTCGTTCTTTCCTGATAATGAGGTTGGTATAGGTGCTGCTACTCCTGCATACGTTAATTCAGTAAGAACTAAAATTATTAAAGCTTGGAGTAAGCTGCCTGACGAACTTCGTTTAAGAAAAGACCTTGTTGACAACGAAAACAAAATGATGTCAGGTCAAAAAGTTAAGCGTAATGGTGTATGGATGGAGGAAGGTTTTAAGTCTATTATACACTACAGAAGTATGGACAACCCTGATGCTTTTAGGGGTGAACGTCTTGGTATGATGATATTTGAAGAGGCAGGTGAAATGAAACAACTCATAAGAGCTTATATGTCATCAGAACCCTGCTTTAAAGATGGAGCTATACAATACGGAGTACCCATAATAGGAGGAACTTCAAACGTGATGAATAAGTCACAAGACTATATGAAGATGTGGTATGAGGCAGAGTCTTTTAACCTTAAACAAATGTTTATCCCTGCCACTAGAGCTTTATATGGCTTTTTTGAAAAGAAATCAGGAAAAAGCGATGAAAAAGGAGCAACTAAGTATTTTGAAGAAAAAAGAGCCAAACTTAGAAGTCAAAAAGATAAACAAGCATATTATCTACATATACAAGAATACCCACTAATACCTGAAGATTCTTTTGTAAGTTCTTCAGCATCTCCGTTTGATTTAGAAAAAATAAATGAACAAAAAACAAGAATTCTTTCTAGCAACAAAATCAAAAATATGGTTAGCAACGGAAGGTTGGAGTGGGTTAATAAAAACCAATTTGAAGTAGAATGGATTCCTGACCCGTTAGGAAAAACACAAATACTATATCACCCTAATAAGGATATGGTTAATCTTGATGTAGGCGCTGTAGATAGTTACTTTCAAGCCGATGCACCTAACTCGGATTCCAAAGGCTGCTCTATGATATATAGAAGATGGACTGAAAAAGATATTGTTAGTAATCTACCAATAGCAATATATATGGACAGACCATACACAAAGGAAGAATGGTACGACAACACGCTAAAACTTGCAGCTTATTATAATTGCAAAATGTTGGTAGAGTATAATGATGAAATGTTTTTTGATTATTTTTATAAACAAAAGGCAACGAAATTCCTTAAAGAAAGACCAAGAACAGCAGACTCTCCTTGGGCAAAAGTATCAAATAGGTATGGAGTTCATATGAAGGTCTATCAAAAAAATCTTGTAATTGATTTAATAGATGATTACATCAAGAAATTTTGTGATGATATATATTTTATGGATTTACTTGAAGATTTAGCTAACTTTGGCGTTAAGAATACAGATGCAGCTATGTCTTTTGGTATAGCATTAATGCACGATTCTGATAATTGCGACATTAGAGTCAAACATATTGACGAAATAGTAAAGAGAGATGATTATTTATTACCAACATTTTCAATGAATAGTGATGGTAGTATGACTGTAAACAATAAAAAGAATTTTGAGAGAAATCGTTCAAAGAACGACCCTCTTGGACTATTTAAATAATTATGAGCCTAACAGTATTTCCAAAGCAAAACATACCTGATTCAGAAAAAACTAAAAAATGGTGTGAAGATAATATTAGAGCAATGCTCGGTTATCAAACCTATACAAACAAATACAACAGGGAAAGAAAGAAGGATTATGAAAATTATTTATTATATAATGGTGTATTTGATGTAAAACAATTCGAATATGTAACAAATACATACGGAGTATCATCACCTGCAAGGTTAGTTAATTACCCCATTATAGCACCTAAAATAGACATTATAGTAGGTGAATTTGTAAGTCAACCACTAAGCTTTGATGTTCAAGCAATTTCAAGAGATGCTTTAACATCTAAACTAGAAACCAAAGTTGGAATAGTAGCTGAAAAGGTTTTAAAAGAAGCGAGAAAGGAAATACAAGAAGAATTAGGTATTGAACTTGAAGAAGAAGAATTTGGAGTAGACATACCTGACGATATTGAAAAGTTTATTGGTATGAACTATCGTGAACAAGTAGAAGATATAACCTTTAATGGTTTAAGACACTTGGTTCATAAATACAATCTTAAAAACTTATTTAAACAAGGACTGTATGATATGTGTATTACTTCAAAAGAGTTTTACAGAATAGAAGTTCGTAATGGAGACCCATACGTTAGAAGGGTTGACCCTCGTGCTTTATTGTACGATGTAGATAATGAATCAGAAACTCTACAGAACTCTAATTGGGTTGCTGAAGAAAGATTCTTAACTGTTAACGAGATATTAGATGAGTTTGGAAATCAACTCTCTCAGATTGAAGTATCGCAACTAGAAGAAATAAGACAGTCAGGTGCTGATGCTTGGAATAGATACAACAAGCCTTATCAGTGGTATTTTAAAGAAGATGCCAACACTCCATTAAGAATTAGAGTTGTAACTGCTGAATGGAAATCATTAAGAACACTAAAATACAAGTTAAGCGTAAATAAGTTTGACCCCGAAAATCCTTTTAAGAAAAGAGTTAAAGATACTTACAAACCTAAAAAAGGTGAAAAATTAGAAAAAAGAACTACTACCGATATATGGACTGCCACTCAAATAGGTCACGAAATATTAGTCAACTGTAGAAGATTACCTAATCAAATAAGAAAAGAAGATAACTATGCTTACTCTCCATTGAGTTATGTTGGGGTTATTAAAAACAATATTGATGGAATAACATTGTCAGTAGTAGATGCATTAAAAAACATTCAATTACTATATAATATTGTTATGTACCATATGGAACTAGCCTTAGCTAGAAGTGGTGGAAAAGCCATTGTTTATGATACGAGTCAAAAACCTAATGGATTATCTTTTGATGACGTTATATATCACGCAAAAAACAGTGGCGTTATACCAATCAATTCAAAACAAGAAGGAAACCAAGTTTCAAGTTTTAATCAATTTTCGCAAATTGACTTCACTTTATCTAATTCAGTACAGCAATTAATCAATCTAAAGATTATGCTTGAACAAACTGCTGAAAAAGTAACGGGAATTACAGGAGCTAGAGAAGGGTTCACTAAAACAGATGCAGTTGGAGTTAACGAAAGAAACGTATTACAGTCATCTCTTATTACTCAGCCACTTGTTTCACTACATAGTCAAGTAATTGAGATGGTGTTTCAGCAATTGGCAGACCAAATGCCTGTAGCTTGGAATGATGGAAAAAAGATTTCTTATGTTTTGGGAGATTATACAGGTAAGTTTTTTGAAGTAACAGAAGACATAAGGAAACACGAAGTTGGTGTTTACGTAATGAACACTAATAAAAACAAACAAGATAAAGAAGCTATAATGCAATTTGCACAAGCTTCAATGCAGTCAGGCTCTACAAGTATACTTGATGTTTTAAAAATATATAATTCAGAATCTGCTAATCAAGCAGAACATATTCTTGAATCAGGTATTAAAGCAGTACAAGAAGAACAAGCTAGAATGGCTGAACAACAACAGCAAGCTCAACAACAAGCACAAGAGGCTCAAGGACAGCAAGCACAAGCAGAAACTCAAATGAAACAACAAGATATTCAATCTAAAGTAGAAGTTGCTAAAATTAATGCAGATGCATTATTAAAATCTACTCAAATGAAAATAGATGGAACTCAGGAAACTCAAGATTTTTCTCAAAAACATCAAGCGGATATGAGTATGCTAAACACTTCCAATAAAATTGAAGAGCAGCAACAACAGCAAGAGGCGATGAAAGAAAAAGATGGGAATATATAAACTAAGTAATTTTTAATTAACTTTGTTAAAGTAAAACAATTTTTTATGGAAAGCGAAAAAGAAGAAACAGTGTTAGAGGAAAGTACCGAAAGTGCTTTTGATGCCTCTAGTTTCGTTGGCGATAATGAAATCGCAGAACAAAAAGTTCTTGAAAATGTATCGGAATCAATTGAAGACAATGAAACTGAAACTTTAGACGCAGTAGAGTCTGAAGAAGAAGAAGAAATTAATACAGAAACTACTAAAGAAATTAGTAATGATGATGAAACAACTAATGAAGAACCTACTTTTGATTGGAACGATTCAGAAGAAGCTGATAGCAGCACTGAAACAGACGATTCAAATAATACGGAAGAAGATAAAGCGTTAGACTTTGGAGATTCTTGGCAAACATTTGCCGAAGACCTTGGTATTAAAGTTGAATCTTTTGATGAGTTTAAAGATGTTCTTTCTCATCAACAAGCGTTAGCTAGAAAAAGTATTTCTAATGATGCTATAGTAAATCTTAGTGGGTTTGCTAATATGTCTGATGAGGAATTAATGAGAGCTGAATTAAAAGCTCAAAATTACGAATCACACGAAATTGATGACGAAATAGACTTAATGGTCGAAAACGGAACAATTAAGTCTGCGGCTCGTAAAGTTAGAAAAGATGTTGAAGGTGCTATTCAAATTGAGCAAGAAAAAGCAAACGCAACTATTGTAAATCCAAGTGAAGCAAAGCTTCAGGAGCAACAAGAAGCGTTAAGCCACGAACTAAAAGAGTATATGTCAAAGACAGACTCAATGTTTAGTGGTAAAATTAATTCTACTCAAAAAGATGAACATTTTAAATATATAGATTCAGGAGAGTTTTTTGATGATATTACTGATACATCTGCAAACGTAGCACAAGCTGCTTGGTTGTGGAAACATCGTGATAAAATTATGAAAGGCTTCTTGAGTAAAGGAGTAGAGAGAGGAAAGCAGGCTGTTTTAGACGATTTAAGAAATCCCGAAAGAACTCGTTCTAATAGGATTCCTGACCCTGAAACAGGTGACTTTAACTCAACTAAATTTTTAGATTTGGGCGAATCAATGTAAAAATTATAAATTTAAAATAAAATAAAATGAAATTCAATACAGGAACGTATGGAAAGGATACTATTGAAAACAATTCGTTAGTAACGAACTTGTTAAAGTATCCTGAAATCAGCAAGGCGATGATTCGTCAATTCCCTCAGTACTCTTTGACATATTTCTTAGAAGGAACAGGTAGATTTGCTAAAGAAGAATTAATTGGAGATACCTCTTTTAAGTGGTCTATCCTTGGTAGATTAAACAGACCATCTACGTCTTTAGGTGTTATTACAGGAGCTCAAGGTTTAGGTAACGCAGCATTCACTATTACTGTTGCTGAAAATTACCTTAACGCAAATGATGTTATTCGTTTCAAAGATGGAACTCAAGCTATCATTGTTAATGATTTAGGCGCAGGTGGCGGTGGATTTCAATTCTCTGTAAAACTACAGACAAATGATGCTACTGTATCTTTTGATACTACAACTTATTTTGGTGCAGGAGAGACAGTAAATACTGCAGGTTCTGTATTCGAAGAAGGTTCAGAAACAGGTGGTGAAAATCACGTTTATCCTGATTGGTATGTGAATTACCTTACTACTTCTCGTAAAAAGAAGTCTATTACAGGTACTGCACTTACTGATGTAACTTGGATTGAGAACAATGGTCAGAGACTATGGTTCTTTACAGACCAAAATATTGTTATGGAAGAATACTTATATCAACTTGAGCTTTCAAGATGGTATGGTCGTTCTACAATGGACATCAACGGAGTGTCGCAAGTAACTGATGCTGCAGGAAATCCACTTATCTCAGGTGATGGTTTGTTAAGTCAAATTGATTCTGCTAACGTAGATACATATACAGGAGCTTTAAACGAAGATGTGATTGTTGATTTTATCGCTAATTTATCTTTGAATACAGGAAAAAGAAGTTCTTCTTGGATGGTATTTACAGGTACTGCAGGTAGAGTTGCTTTCCATAGAGCTATGAGAGATTTAATCTTCCAAGGTGATGCAATGATTTATGACATTGACGCAGGTAGAGAAATCGAAGTTGGTGTACATTACACTACTTACCACGCTTTAGGACACAAAATTACTTTAGTTCACAATCCATTATTTGATGACCCGAACTTACATACCGACATAGACCCTATTTCAGGATACCCGAAAGAGTCTTACCGAATGGTATTTATGGATATGGGAGTAACAAATGGTACTGCTAACGTTGAAGTAAAAGTTAAAGGTGCAGGTGGAGTTGACCGAGGAATGATTGTTAAATACATTCCTGGAATGGTTAACCCTTTTGACCAAAAATCAATGATTGCGTCAAGCGGAAAAGATGGATTTACTTGTGAGGTATTGTCTGAGTCAGGACTTATCGTAAGAAATCCTTTATCTTGTGGACAGTTAAGAAAAGTTTAATCTAATTACTTAATGAATTAAAGATTATGGAAAGAGTTATTCAAGGTGAAAACTACTATGTAGAGAAGTTAGATAAAAAAACAATTTCTAAATATAAAGGTTGTACAGTCGAAGTGCGTATGGTTAATCCCAAACGCACGGGTACTGTTTTCCTTAGAGATTATACAGACACTAAAACGGGGATTCTAAGAGAGTTTATTGACTCTTTTGGAAACTCTCGTGTCAAAAAATATACTAAGGCATTAACAGTATTAAGATTAGACAATCCTGATGATTTGATAGAGTATTTGCACGTTAAAGACCATCCTTTGTTTGTTAGTAATGCTCATCCAATTCTTAAAGTAATTGATATTACAGAAGAAGCAAATGAAGATAATGAAAACAGGGAAGCGGCTCTTGATGCGATGCTTGAAGCGAAAAAACTTCGCGGAGACAAATTATACAACTTTGCGAGGATATTGGGAATCAATACCAATGGTGTTGTAGAATCAGTAATTAAGAAGCAGGTTTATGACGAAGCTACAGAATATCCTTTGGAGTTCTTAGAACAGTTAAACGACCCTAATCGAATATTTAAAGAGGTACTACATCGAGGTAAAGTGAACTCAGTATTTAATGTGAAGAATGGTATTTGGAAATTTAGAGATACAATTATGGGGGCAAACATTGAAGAAGCAATCTTATGGTTGCAAGACAACGATGACTTGATGCCTTCGATAAGAAAAGAGATAAACAGTAAGTGATATGACGTTTTTGCAGATGTATGAAAAAATTGATGTTTACTTGGATAAATCAGACTTACCTTGGTTTAATTCTCAAGAAAAAGATATTTTTTTAGATTCTGCCACAAACGAATATGTTAAGAATATTCATAGGGAATTTGAGATAACAGAGAAGCGAAGAGAAGATATTAGACCACTCATTAAGGTAATTAATGGCGGTGGTAGTTCTATTTCTGTTCCAACTGATTATATGTTCGCTTTGAGTGTTAAAGGTACTTTCAGAGTTACTGATAATTGTGGAGTAGTTAGGGATTTAATAGTTCCTATTAAACCTGCTCAACACGATGACATTAACAAAATGAGGACAGACCCTTTTAATAAGCCTACTAATGAACATCCTCTTTACGTGAGTACAGATGTATCTTTAGAAATAGAGAGCCTTTCATCTCCTTCAAATTGGACTATGACTTATATTAAAAGACCTGCTCCTGTAGATGGTACTAATAATCCTAATGGAATATTAGATTTACCTGATTACACTCACGATGAAATTGTAAATTTAGCAGTTCGTAAAATGTTGATGACAATAGAATCTCCAAATTACACAACTCAATTAAACGAAATAAAAAATCAAGAATAATGGATTATGAAAATATGTTAAAGGCAGAATTAGTTGCCGAGTGTATAGAAAGAGGATTAAACTCTAGTGGTTTAAAATCAGAATTAGTTTCTAGGTTAGAAGCTTATGATGCCTCAGAAAGTGCTCAGTCTAACAAAGCAAATGCAAAGAAAAAAGTTTGGAACGCAATGCTTTTCAGATATGAGTACAAATAAATATAAATTTTAAAAAAAAAACGAAAATGAAAATTTCAGGATATAAAGTATTAGATGCTTCAGGAACTATTGGGGGAAATGGTACGCACGTACAAAGAGGGCAATTACGGTTTAATTTACTTACAAATTTTACCGAAAGAGGTTGGGAAGATATTTCTATTAGAAAAATCACAAATATAATTCAAATAGGAGCTGTCGCTTTAGATGTTGCCGCAGAGTACGATATTACTTTTGCTACAGCGCCTATTGCAAATGAAAATTTTACGGTAACAGTTTCTTACGGGGATTCTCGACAAAGAGTAAATAAGTCGTTCAAGTTTACAACTATTTTAGGAAGTACTGTAACAAAAATTGCAGTTGCAATTAGAGATGCTATTAATGCATCATCAGCTCCTTTTACAGCTAGTAATTCTTCAGGTGTATTGACTATTACTGCTGATGTAGCAGGAGCAGGATATGAGCCTGTATTTACTGCAGGAACTGATTCATCGACAACTACTGTTACAGTACAAAGCTACGCAGGCGCTACTAATGATGCAGTTAAAACAACTGCAGGGTTTTATGCAGGAATGTTTAGTAATGTATTAGCTTCTGATTTTGGAAGTCAAACAGAACATTATGATGCTGCGATTGTGGAGTATATTGATGCGGAAGAATCAGAGCCTAAAGGAAAAGCTATTAAAAGATATGCAGCACTTTTTAATGATGCACCTATCGCTCTTACGGCTATAGCTTTTGATGTTAATGGCTCTGTTTTAGCAAATCCCACTTTTGTAGCGTAGTAGATTGCTAAGTTAATTTAAGTTAAACATTTAGGAAGGGGTCTGCGTTAGCTAACCCCTTCTTTTTTTTATATTTGTATAAATATGGCTAGTCTAAACGAACTTTCATATAACATCTTAAACATAGCTAGAGGTGGTTTGTCGTCTGATGATGATAGATTAAATATTCGACAAATAAAACATTGGATAGAATATTATCGAGCTAGAGTTATTGTATCAGGAACTGATGCAGGGAAAGATATAGATGAACAACTTGTACAAGACCTAGGATGTTGCGAGCTTGTAGAAGTAGATAAAGCAGAGTGTCCTGAAGTTTTATGGGGAGAAAACGTTAAGTATTGTAAAATACCCAAACTTGTGGACTTGCCTCGCAATAGGTCTTTACTGTATGTAGGATTAGTTGACAAGGTATCTCCATTCATATTGTCATCTCCTAACACTATAGGATTCAGAAGTCACCAAAGATTTACAGGGAATATGCGTAAAGCATATATGATTGGGCGCAAGATATATGTAACAGACCCTTTTAATGAGGATTTGTGTTTTATAAATGTTCGAGGAATATTCTCTAATCCGTTAGATGTAGTCAATACTGATGCTGATGGTAATTGCCAATCAATATCTGATGATGATGATTACCCGATGCCTCCTTCTTGGTTGCCTCAAGTGACTAGAGAGATTATGCAGTTCGAATTAAATATGACTATTCGTATGCCTAATGACGAGACAAACGACAGTAGAGAAACAGCACCTCTAGTACCTCAAAATGCTCAAGGAAGAAGACAATAAAAAATATGTTACGCTATATGGTGTATATGTAAATGCTAGACCATACTTGGAAAAGCAATGCAAAAAATACGGATATAAAACACCTAAGTATGAAACTTTTTCTAAGGTTATAAGAACATTCTTTAACGAATGTATTAATGCTGCTATATACGAATATAAAACAATTACTCTTCCGTATCGTTACGGAACAATAGAGGGCGTTAAAACTCTTTGCGTTAACCGAAACCCTGTCAAAGTATATTGGTTAAGAGAGAATGGAAAGAACGTAAAGCATACAGAAAAGTTAGATATAAACTCTTTTGATGGATATTGGTATAGTGTTATATGGAATTTTCCAAAAAACTTACAGATGTATAAATTTACTTTATCTAAAACTTGGAAAAAGAAATTATTTTTTAATGTATTAGATGGTGGTGATTACCCAATAAGAGAATGAGTTTACTTGCGGACAAAGTAACAGTAAATGTTAGAGAATCTATATGTAAGGTTTGTCCTAGTTGGAGAAAGTCTTTAGACCAATGTAAAGAGTGTAGTTGTTTGTTAAAGCTAAAGAGAGGATTAAAAAAACAAAAATGTCCGTTAAAAAAGTGGTAAAATGAACAAAAATAAACAAGGAAGACTAAGTGTTAAGTCAATAATTGCAGGAGTAATAAGAGACTTGCAACTAGAAGATGTTAGCCGAATATATGATTACTTAATTGAGTGGTCGTATGAAGCTGAGGTGTTAATAGGCTCATATGACACATTTTTACGTGTAGAGTGTGAAATTGAGTTTAAAAACAATAGAGCAAAATTACCAAACGATTTTTATCAATTTATATCAGTTAAAATAGGTAATCAATTTCCTGAAGTAACAAATAGAGATTTTAGATTGTTTAATCAAGAAAGTCCTTATTTAGCTAAAAGAAATAATCAAGTAAGCTCAACGTACACTTATGATTTTGATGGAACTCAAAATTCAAATATGAAAATGAATATTGACAATAACTATATTCATTTATCTAACATTGAAGATGGAGAAAAAGGAGGACTATCCTACACTGCTTTTGATTTAGATGACGATGGGTTGCCGTACATCAAACAGTCTCATCAAATGGCTGTAATAGCATATCTCAATTGGAAAGTGAATTTCGCTACATACACTAGAGGGAAGATGGCTCATCACGTATATAAAGAATTAGAAGGTAGATGGTATTTTCTTTGTGGTCAAGCTAGAGGAGATGATGAGATGCCTAATCCAAAAGAATTAGAATATGTAGCCGCTATGTACCAACAATTGTTACCAATGCCAACTAAAAATTTATTCTAATGAGTGAAAGAGTAACTAATAGTTTTAATGGTGGAATGTCTAGTGACATTGATAAAAAATTAAGAAAAAACGAAACATTCGAAAACAGCATTAATGGAAGGTTAGTTTTTAATAAAGATGGAAGCCTTTCTTGGGAAAGCATAAATGGAAACAAATCAGCTATAGGTAATTTGCCTTTTGGTTCTGTTGTTTTAGGTAGTGCTTCTTTTAATGATTTTTGCATAATAATGATTAAGACTCCATCTCACGATGAGATAGGTTCAGTAAGGTTTGATTCAAAAGGATATGGCAATTATTATCCAATGTTAACAGATAAGTTTGATGAAATTAAATTTAATTTTAATCTTTCCTACCCAATAGAAGCTGTTCCTTTTTATGAAGAAGATGAGCTTATTCGCGTTTACTATACTGATGACTTTAATGAGCCAAGAGTTTTTACCTTTAGAATAAATAAATACAAGCAATTATTCTCAGTAACTAAAAATGTTCATAGTTCTGCAATGAATCCTGATTGGAAAATGGGAGATATGTATGTTTATGAACAAGAAAGAACAGGTGGCGCTTTAGAGTGTGCTTATTATCAGTACACCTATAGGCTTGTAATGACTGATGGATACAAAACTCCTTGGTTTCCGCTAACAAGGCACATAATGGTTTTTTCTAATCAAGGAAAAGATGGTTGGGATAATAATATGTCCGATATAGGTAAAAAAACACCTAAAGCAAATATTTTAAAATTAAACGGACTAGACCTTAGATATGACGAAATAGAAATTGCTTATGTAAAATCTATTGTTGCTCAAAAGGCTATATCAGCTAGAGTATTTTATGATGGTAAATTAAAAAATCAATCATTAACAGTAAGACATAGTGATAATTCAGGTAGAGCAATTTCTTTATCTGAAATAATAAATAAATTAGAGTTTGTTTCTAAAGCAAAAACAATAGCATCTAAAGACAATAGATTGTGGTTAGGGAATATTGAAACTAATCCTATAACAGAAATACCTGATTCTGTATTTAATAATTTATCTATAAAGCCAATATTCAGAAGTTGTGTAGACGATATAGGCGCTTCTTATGCAGTTTATGACGAAGGCGTAATAAATAGAAATAAATGGACAAGTTCGCCAGTATCATCGCTGTATCAAAAAACTAATAACAGCCATAAAGACAGAGCTAGAAGAGCTTATTGGATGGGATATTGCGACCCTATATACGAACATATGTATACAGGATATTTTAGAAGTGAAACATATAGATTTGGTATCGTGTTTTTTGACAATAAAGGAAATGATATGTTCACAAAACATCTTGCAGACATTAGATTCCCTGCTCAAGCAGAACAAGCAAATTGGCTTGATGGAGGTTGTTGGTATAAGTGGTTGAGAATAAAAAATGATGGAACTACTACGGAATCGGTTGGAACTTTTAGCGGAGACCCTATGGCAGCTTCTGCTACCTGCAATTTTTTAGGAAGCCAACTTCAAAAAGAACCTGATAATTTCGAGATAATCCCTACTACTTGGTGTTCTACCGATGACGTAGGAACTAGCGCTGAACAAAGTAATATTGGTCGTACAGGATACGCAAGCGCAAATGTTAGTAGAAAAACTTTCCTTAAATATATGGGCTTAGAGGTTTCGGGAATTAACTTAAATATAGTAGTTAATGGAAAACCTTTACACGAATCAGTTTCAGGATTTAAAATAGTTAGAGTTGCTCACAATGAAGAGACTAGAACTGTAAAAAGACAGGGTTTATTT
>Ga0233413_10000627_pt1 | contig 16624 bp, 19 predicted proteins | sample Na_anoxic_6_MG_FD_189019 | JGI IMG/M metagenome (GOLD analysis project Ga0233413, IMG submission 189019) | Seawater microbial communities from Saanich Inlet, British Columbia, Canada - Na_anoxic_6_MG | ecosystem: Environmental > Aquatic > Marine > Inlet | place: Canada: British Columbia... | reverse complement strand
AGGGACCTCGCGGTTTTGCTGACATGGTGCGCAAGAAGGGGATGTTCCCATCGAAGCGTCGCCGCTTCTGTACCTCCGAGCTCAAGGTCAAGCCGATTCTATTCTTCATCGAGGAGATGATGGATAAGGGCTATGAGGTCATCAACTGCGTCGGGATTCGAGCCCTCGAGAGCCGACAGCGGTCGAAGATGGAGGAGTGGGAGTTCAACCGTTCCATGGGCGTTTGGGTATGGCGCCCGCTCATCACATGGACTGTCGAGCAGGTGCTCGAGATCCACAATCTCCACAATGTGCCAGTCAATCCTCTCTATCACGAGGGGTTCAGTCGTGTTGGGTGTTGGCCATGCGTCTTCGCCAACAAGAAGAACATCGCACGGATCGCTGATAGGGAACCTGAGCTCATCGACTTCATCCGTGGACTCGAGCTTGAGGTTCAGGCGACGGCAGAGGCGCGCTATGAGGCGCGTGGTGAGACTTTTGAGAGCTTGGGGTACATGCGTCCCTCGTTCTTCATTCTGCGCCGTCAGGGCAAGAGTTCCATGGCTACCATCGACGACATTGTTGATTGGTCGAGGACGTCTTACGGAGGCAAGCAGTTCGAACTTTGGAATGACGATTTCGAGGGGTGTGCCAGGTGGGGACTTTGTGATCTTGGCGATGGCGTGGTCGATCTCGAGAAGGCACCAGCGGCCATTCTCGAGGAGGATGACGACGAGCGCTGCGATTACTGATGTGGAGGTAGAGAATGTTAGAGAATATCGAGGTATTCGTCGAGCGTAGCTTCGAGGCTGCTCACAGTCTGACGCTGCTTCCCAAGGGGCACAAGTGCCACGGGGTTCACGGTCATCATTACGTGGTGCGCGTCTTCTGTTCAGGACCAGTCGATCCAATGACCGGGTTCGTCATCGACTACGGAAACATCAAGGTGGTCCTCGACCCCCTCATCGAGAGGGTTGATCACTCTTTCCTCAACGACGAACTCTGTATGCCTCAGCCCTCGACTGAACTTCTCGCACGGTGGCTCTGGGATGAGCTTGTGGGTGCTCTCGACGACAAACTAGACCGCATCGAGATCCGTGAGACCAACTCCAATGGTTGTGTTTATCGTCGCGGATGATTCCGTACACGTCGCTGACTGGAAACAAGAGGCGCATCCCGAAGCTCAGGGAGGCGGGGTGGCGTTTCTTTGTATCGGCGACCAATCTCACCAAGTCTACGCAGGGGTTCCAGTACGCCATCGACAATGGCGCGTGGACTGCCTTTCGCAAGGGCATCCCATGGCGTGAGGACCAGTTCGTCAGAGCTCTTGATCTTCTTGGTGACGAGGCCGACTTCATCGTGGTTCCAGATATCGTCGAGGGTGGTGCTGATTCACTCGAGCGAACTCTCGAGTGGCTTCCTCGCCTCGAGCAATATCGCCTCGTGCTCCTGCCTGTTCAGGATGGATTTGAACCCTGCCAGGTCATCCCCTATCTCTCTGACCGTGTGGGCATCTTCCTCGGCGGGTCTACCGGGTGGAAGGAACGCACGATCCCCCTCTGGGGTCGCGTAGCTCGTGAGGCGCAGTGTTACTACCATGTGGGGCGTGTGAATTCGATGCGCCGCATCTACCGTTGCGCGGCGGCTGGGGCCAACTCTTTCGACGGGTCATCGCCTGCAATATTTCCTGATAAACTCGCTCGTCTTGACGTCGCTCGCCGTCAGACCTCTTTTGTTTTTGACTACTAATTCTGCATAGACAAACGGCTATGGTGTGATAATATGCCAAGTGGTGAAGGCTAGTTGTGCCTAGCACCTTGGAGGTTCCGATGTCGGAGAACGAGAAGTCGCCGTGTGAGACCTTGTCGATTCAAGATGAAGTCAAGGCAGAGATGAATGCCATCATGGAGCGCAAGCAGGCGCTCCATTTGAAGATCCAGAAGGCAATCGTTGCGGTCAAATCGTCGATTGTCGGCATCGAATCTGAGCGTGATATGGCGATGGAACTCTTCGTCAAGCGCATCGAAGAGAAGCGGAAGGAGCTTCAGGGCTACCGTGACTTTCTCAATGAACCCAAGGAAGGCATTCGTGACAGGGGTGTTGGCGTATGGGTGCGCTGGTTCATGATCGCCTACGCTCTCGGAGGACCTGAGTGGTCGATAGATCGAACACTTGAGCGCATCATGGAGAAGCGACCGCAGACCTTCCGAGCGACGGCACAGAAGTCGATCAATCGCCTCGTGCGTGATGGCTATCTCATCAAGGTGAAGAACGATGGTGAGTTCAGCTTCATGTCGATCCTTGCCGCAGACTGGACAGTCGTCGAAGGGGACCGTCCTGGGGAACAGCTTATTGAAGAGGCGCAAGCCTTCGTCAAGAAGGGCGACCCCGAGGCTGAGGTCGAGGAGGTCGAGCCCGCGACTGGACGGCAACTCAACATCATCGGTGCGTTCCAGCAGAAAATCGGTCACTCCGATGACGAGATGCGCGACCTCATGCAATCGAAGTTTGGCGTCGAAGTCGATGGCGACGGGGCGGCAAGCATCACTCGCGACGATGCCAAGGTCTTCATCGAGTTTCTCTCGACCATCAAGGTCGAGGTCGAGAGCTTCGCCGTGGGCGTCGGCGATGAGCTCAGCAAATTTCTTGGTGACGAAGAGCGTAGAACCTTGAAGACCAAAGACGCTGAGTGGATGCGCCAAGGTCACGGGCTGACCAAAGAGGAACTTCAAGCGGCTCTTGACTACCTCATGAAGACTGAGGTCGTGGCTCATTCGTGGCGTTCTGATGGTCTGCTCATTGCGCAGCCTGATTCACGGGTCGCTGATGAGGCTATCGAGACGGAGACGGCACCGCTCTTCACCGACACTGAGATGCCTCCACACGCCTGATACCAAGGAGAATTCATGAGAATCGTCCACCGAAGCATTGGGAAGTATTCGGGGCCTGTCATCTATGGCAACGACATCATCGATCCGCCGGATTCACGCTATCTCAACCACGTAGGTCGTGCTTTCTGGCTCACCGGCCAAGTCGAAACCGGCAACCGCTTGGGCTCCGTGATGATGGCCGATGGCACCGGCTTCACCATCGGGATCGACCAGCATATCGCCGTCTACCCGCGTGAACTCGCTGCCGAAGACTTCGACGCCACCGATGATCAGGGCGGCGCGTGGGCGCTCCTCGCCGACCTCGAGACGGCCTTCGCTCCCGTGGGGATGCTCTGGGAAGCCCTACGTCGTCAGGGTTGGTATGTCGCGCCTGGGGGCACTCTGCGCTGGCTTGAGAGTGGCAAGGTCAAGGTCAAGAATCGCTGGATTGAATACCAAGAAGGTGATCTGGTTCACGGTGCGCTCATTCGAGACGAGATGACTCCGACCCGTGGTGTGGTCACGAAAGGGTCTCCCGACTGGGAGCGGTCGAGGGGATGGGCTGAATTGCTCCACACCCTGACTCGCGCACCCAAAAGTCGTGACGCTCAAGTCGCCTTTGGGGTCAAACACCTCTGTCATCGGGTTCGCACGCGAAAGCTCCGGTTATCCGACCGTCGTCGCCGGGTCACCTTTCAGAAGGCTGTCTACGGTGACGCTGGCGACATCGCCACCCTGCGTTCCGAAACTCTGACGCCGCACATGGACCTTGCCCTGTGCGTGTTCCATTCCTACACGGTCAACGCCCCGTCCGTAGCCTTTCGGCTCATCATCGAGGTGTTGAAGGCCAACCCGGACTACTCCGGAGCCAACAGTGATGGGATGGTCCAGGCGAGGTTTGCATTGGATCTGCTGACCAGGCTGAAGACGAAGAGGTATGGCCGGTGGAACAAGCGGTGGGAGCGCACCAGGAAGGCTGCCCTCGCAGTCGGTTGGTGGTCTCGAGATTTGTTCATTGGTAATGAGGCGGTGATGTCAAAATGAGTTTTACACCACAATTTCTTGTCGCGCGGGACCTTCCAGACGCATGGTTTCAGGCGGTCGATTTGGTTCTGAGTGAAGGGCGTCAGTGGGCCGTCGAGCACGGGTCCTATGAAGGCCAGCAGCGTTGGGAACTCGACTACATCACGATCCGTATCACCAATCCTGGGGTGCGCCCGCTCATTCCTGAAATTCCAATAGGAATGGATGTGCCGCCGCCGACGACGATGGAGTACGTCGAGGAGTATCTGCCCTATCTGATGACTGACCAACCGCCTCAGCAGAACGAGGTCTACACCTACGGTGAGCGTGTAGCCCCGCAGATGGAGGCGATCATCCGTCGCTACCTCGAGCACGGTTTTGGATCCAACCAGGAGTGCATCGCTGTGGCTCGTCCGAGTGACATCGAACTCGGCGATCCCCCGTGTCTTCGACAGATCGATTGTCGCGTGTTCCCCGAGGAGTGTCTCGAGAAGGGCGAAGAGCAGGCGCTTCACTTCTCGGTCTACTTCAGGTCGAATGACCTCTGGGGTGGCTTCCCAGCGAACCTCGCGGCGATTCGGCTGATGCAGGAGTACATGGCTGAGAGCTTGGGGATTGCCGCCGGCGAGATCATCTACTCGTCGAAGGGTCTCCATATCTACGATCACGCTTGGAGTGTGGCGCGGCTTCGGACTGCGAGAGCGAAGCACATCAAGGTCGGGGACTTGAAGATTTCGTACTACCGCCAGATGTCCTTGGTGAACGTGAACGCCACGGCTTGTTGCGTCGTTCATATCCCGACAGGCATCGAGACCTTCTCGAGCGAGGCGGCTACCAAGTTCCACAACAAGCAGATGGCGATGACTCTTCTGAAACTTGAGCTCGACAAAAGGGGGCACTGACCAGTGAGTGACGAGCATTATGATTCTTGCCGTTGGTGCGGCGCGGAGCTTTTGCTCGAGTACACCAACCGCTGCCCGTGGTGCTTGCGGGTGCTCTGGTTTTGAGGAAGTAGATGGAGAAGACCCAGAAGTGTGTGAAGGAGATGATGGAGACCCTGAGCCTACCCCTTCCAAACGAGGAGCGGCCCGGATTGGTGGGCTTGAAGTTCGACCTGTTGCGGAGTCTTGTCAGTGAAGAAGCAGAGGAGTTCGATGATGCGATGATGTGGCTCGAAGCTGCCGGAAAAGAGCTTTCTCGGAACCACATGGAGCCTGAGATGGTGCGTCGACTGGAGGGTGTGGACGATGATCTCGCCACAGCACTCATGGATATGTCGGGCGTCGAGTTCTACCAGGCAGCGACTATTTATTGGTGGGCCGAGGTCATCGACGCCATCGCAGACATCACTGTTGTCATCCACAACACTTCAAACGCCATGGGCATCGACATCGAGCCTTTCTTCGATGAGGTTCACAGAACCAATATGCAAAAGGCTGATGGGCCGTTGCGTGAGGACGGGAAAAGACTGAAACCGCTAGATTGGAAGCCACCACGTATCGAGAAGATGCTTCGGAACCTGCTGATATCTCACGGGGCGAAGCTATGAGCACTGAACTCGACGCGGACCTTCAGAAAATTGGAGGCCCGGTGGTCCATCCAGGTCACTACAACGCCTGTGGTGAGAAGGATGACGACGGCACCGTCAAGTACGAACCCATCAAGGTCATCGAGGCGTGGGGTTGGGGGTATCCCTTCTGTATGGCGTGCGCCGTGAAGTACATCCTCCGTGCGCCATTCAAGGGCTCTGAGCGAGCGGACCTGGAGAAGACGCTCTGGTATTTGGAGCGAGCTCAGAAGAACGCTCCTAAGAGGCTACCGAAGCTAGATGCTGGTGCGTGTGGTGGTCTCGAGGTGGCTGATGCGTGGAAACTGAGTGGGCACCTTGCGAATGCCATAGAGGCAATCGGGATGGATAGCCCAATCACGGCGGCTCACCACGTTACTTTGCATTTGATGGATCTGGGCAGGTATGGCGATGACTGATGGACCGCACCTGTGCCTCGTGATTCCCCTTTTGCTCGTTGTTCGGAAAACCCGTCACCGACGACTTCGGCGGCACCGATGGTTGGCTACTCCGTCTGCCAGAGTGTTTACGCGCAGAAAGGCAAGAAAAAAATGGGAGTGATTGAAGAATATCGGAACGAGAACGTGAGGCGGATCGCTGAACTCACCGCTGACCGTGATGACGCCCGCGCAACCATCGCCATCCAGGTAAAACACGCGAAACGTGAGCACGAGCGTGCCATAGCAGAGCGAGATGATGCTGTGCGTGCGTTGGCAGACGAAAGGCGAAAGGATGGATTTGATGCGCAGGGCGTGCTGGATATCATGGAATCCAGCGACCACCAAGCATCGCAAACGGACGACGGGAAAATCGTCTACCACTATCAGGTGATTTTGCCTGAGGATGTATTTGTGGCGCTCCGCAATCACTTGGAGGACGACTGATGGAACTCGGAAAACTAACATGGAAACGCATGTCCCGAGTCACGCATATCGCGCGTGGGCCAGTCTGTGGAATTCCAGTCGGTTTTGTGATGATGAGCGTGCAGCAACTATGAGTTCGCGACTTCGCATGGTCCCTGTCACCCGTGACGTGGCGAGACCATTCATCGAGGAACATCACTCTCATCACCATGCGCCGAGACAGGCGGTCATGTGGTGCGCGGTCGAGGCCGACGGAGAACTCGTTTGCGTTGGGTGCCTCGAGCGTCCGAAGGCACGACACACCGCGAGCGATCCTCGAGCAGCGGAGATCACGCGCATCGCTTCGTCGGGCTCGCACAAAAACGCCGCGTCGAAGTGCATCGCCGGCATCTCTCGAGCGGCCATTGCTCTCGGCTACACCCGACTCGTTTCATACACACTACTCGGCGAGGCTGGCACGAGCTACAGGGCTGCGGGGTGGTGGGTCACGGGCATTGTTCCGCCTCGGAGGTCTTGGAGCGCTACAGGGCGGCACAGAGCGCCAGCGACGCAACCCGGCTCCAAGGTGCGGTGGGAGTTTGGCTCAGAGGCTCGAGTAGAAGACATCGACACGAAGAAGGTCATGGACGAGTCGGTCGGCAAGGTCGACATTCCAAGGAAGTCTGAGACGTTGCCGTTGCCGCTTTTCACGGGGCAGCCGCAACACATTGACGAGGGGAGACGATGAGCGACCAGGAAACAACAGTCAATCCACAATTTGCGCCGCCCAAGATGGTGAAAATCACAGTGGGAGACAAGAGCTTTGAGACCTTCATCACTGGTCACGATATCGACCAAGGGGCACTCGGGCGGTACTCAGTCAACATCACGCTCTTGGCTCAGAATGATGATGAGCTCCTCGTGGTAGAGGATGTTCTACGCGACGCTTTGTGGCCTGAGCCGATAGAACGCTTCGGCTCGAGAGCCCCTTTCAAGATGAAGTCGGCGATGGTCAAGGAGGGTGAGCGCTCCGGTGGTATCCCTTCCGCTCCGGAGAGGAGCATCCCTTGGGGGAAGATCACGCAATAGTCGTCGCGGTCGTCGTCGCGGTCGTTGTCGTTCTCTTCAGCGCGTGTTCAGGGCCAGGGAGTGCAACGTGCGAGTCGTGGACCTGGATTGAGGACGAGGGGTGTCTCATGGACGTGTGCGCGGAGGGTGTCCCCAGTGTCAACGAGATCTCATCTGAGTGCCGTGATGCTGGTGAATGCTGGTGTTGTGACGCGAATGATTGCTGGTTCAGCGGTGAAATCTTGACTGAGTAATTGGCGGCACGTTAGGGTGTTCGCTCGTCTCCAGGACGCACCAACCCCCCCAAAGTGATGTGTAGAGCATCAAAGTGAGAGTTTGGGCTGGCGCCCAAGTTGGAGACCACGAAAGGCGTCGTGGCAATTCAGAACTTACAACACACTACCTACGCTCGCAACCGTTCGAATGCCGTTATCCCCAATGGATCAGTAGGGGAAACCCCTCGATACATAGAAGGTGAGAAAAGGGGATATAGCATTGATATTCCTGAAGATTCCAAAGTCACAGATGACAATCGGATTAGATACTTCCATAGGGAGGCTATTTTTTCTGAAGTGAGGGCTGTGACTCCCTGGTGGTATCGGTCGTGTGTTTCGCGGTGGCTTGTTGATGAGGGGGGTGAAGCACTGGGTCGTCGCGCAAGTGCGATCCGGCGATGTGGGGACAAGGTAGCTGTAGCGACTTGCGACTGTGGTCACGAGCACGATAGCAGTGGGGAATTCGGCTTGGTCTCACGGTCGTGCAACGCTCGGGTCTGTCCGACGTGTGCGTGGAAGCGAGCTCGTGAGACCGAGGAGTGGATGGTCGACGTTGCTCTTGCACTCCCTGAGATAGAGGGGTGGAGGTGGCAACTTTTCGTAGTGACGACACGGTATGACCCGACATCCGAGGGTGACGTTGAGGCGGCGGCTCTTCGCTCGAGGGGTCGTGGTTTGGTCAAGGCGATCCGCCATGTTTGGAAAACGGTTTTGAAGGTCGAGGGTGCTGGTCTCTTTCGCACTATCGAATGCGGCAACTCTGGAATGGTCCATGCGAATTTGCTGTATTACGGCCCGCCTGTTGATTCGTTGGACGTAACTCGTGAGGCGCAGCGTGCGTTCAAGCCGTGCGGGCACGTCTACTCGAAGCCTGTCGACGGTGGTGGTCAGGACGCGATCAACCTTCCTGAGCGCGTGAGTAGCGTTGCTCGGTACATGGCCAAGAGCATCGAGGGGTCACGCTTTGCATTCAACGAGGACTGGCTTGCTGGGTCGTGGATAGTTCGAACGATGGATCCGCACCTTGCTGCTCGCTGGGAGGTTGCGTGTTTCAAGCGCGTGCGTGTGAGCGAGAAGTATGGCTCGTTTCGAGGGGTGAAGCGTCGCGAGCTCGAGGAGGTCGTCGAGGCCGACAACTCTGAGCGCGTGTGCCCCTGTTGCGGTGAGGTCGGAGGCTGGTCGTACACGTTGAAGTGGACGCAGGAGTGGTTGCTCTCGTGCCACGACAAGGGCAAGGCGGGGATGCGACGTTCTCCGTGGAAGCCACGCTGGTTCCGTGGTCAACAACCACCAGGAGGGTAACGATGGCGAACGTGCTGGCGAAGCTCCCCCCAATCCCGAAGGAGTGGGAGTACGAGTTCGAAGAGCGTGCTGCGATGATGGAGCACTACGGTGGTCTATCTCAGGAGGATGCGGAACTCGCGGCCTATGACTTGGAGGTCAAGCCACGGGTTTTGAGTGTGGTGCCGATGCCAGTGCCGAAGATGCGACGGTAAGGGCAATCGGTTTGCCCTTTGGAGGATTAGGCCGGTGCCATCGCTGCGGGGTCGCCCATGAGGTAGTAGAAGCACACCTCGTGCATTTCACCCCAAGAGCCTTTGTCAACGTCGCGTTCGAAGTTGACCTCGCCCTCTTCGACCCCGTGGTGGAGTCCGTGACAGATTTGAACAGCGTTGTCATGGTCTGAGATTGGCTTGCCACAAGCCTTGCATCGACCTTTTCTGACTTTCTGTGCCATTGTGGATAATTGTGGTGGTACAACAGCGATCTGTCAAGGTAGCTACTAGATGACGACGTCGCCGGAACAGCGCCAAGGGCCGGCAGCGACGGTGCGGGATTGCCCTCGGTAGAGGTTGTACGCGAGGGTGTTCTCAGAGGTCCAGCCGTCGAAATCGGTGGTGAGGATGCTCTCGGAGTCACGCTTTACGACTTGGACGAACCGACCCTGGACATGGATGATGTCGCCGAAGCCGAGCGAGGCTGGAAAGTCGGTGGCGAGACCCATGATCACCTTCGAGCCCGCTTGCACTGCCACGGTGCCTTGCGGGTCGTCGAAGTGCTCGACCGCTTTGATGACTTCGAGGTCCCAAACGTAGCCATCGCCGAGTGGGTGGTTGAAGGTGTCGTCTTTTCGGATGTGGATGACGGCACGGCCATTTGATGATTCGGTGAGCTCGATGCTCCCGTCATAGGTGCTCTTCAGTACGGAGGCACCTTCGTTCTCGATGGTGCGCACGGGGGCACCGAGAACATTACCGAAGCCGAGTTTGGCGGCGAACTTCACGAGCGATTGCTCGAGCGGGATGCTTGTCGGGTAGCAACCATTGTCGTCTTGCAACTGAATTGGGATGTCGAAGGCGTCGCCTCTGAAGAATCGAATCTCTTGCCGATGGGGCTGAAGGGTCGCGCTGAGTTGGGGGTACACGGCTCTCACCTCCTCTTGCTCGTGCCATTTTGCGAGGACACCGTTGAGTTTCGTGGCGACGCGGGGGTCTCCACAGGGAACGTCATTTAGGCGCCAGTGCATATTGGTCTCTCGAGAGGATGTTGATCGTGACGCGAATATCGCGGGCAGTGGCGGCTCTCATGGCGAGCAGGCGTATCGCCTTGGCGTGGCGACCTCGCTGGCCGATGAGTGCGCCGGCGTCGGATTCATCGCAGATGACTTCCAGGTGGTAGAAGCCGTCACCTTGAGCTCGGTGGACGACGACGTCATCTGGAGAGTCAACGAGTAGACGAGAAACGCATCGAACCATGGTCTCAATCTCAGTGATTGCCACCTCGTTGTCGGTGCTGTGGATGGGGGTCACGTTGTGTGTTTGTGAGCTCAATGCCCGCCTCCTCGCTCACTTATTCTATGCTAAGATCGCTGTAATCACATAACCATCCGTTGAGAAGGAGATTGAGGAGATGGCACGGAAGGTCACACCAGCAGAATTTCTTGGCAAGATTGCGTTCATCAAGCACCTACCAGATGAGGGCGGAAGTTGGGGTCGCGGCATCATTATGACGCTCGAGGACCAGGCGAAAGAGATCCGCCGGCTCGAGGTGCAGCGCGAGTTCATCGGTTCGCAAATCCGCGACCGGCTCCAACTGATGCGCGGGTCTGCGAAGCGTGCCGAGCGCGAAGCTGAGCTCGTTGGCTACAGCAAAACCCAGATCGAAGAGGCACAGGTCGAGGTCGAGGTCACTGAGGCCGAGAAGATCACCGCAAGCGACCTTGCTGATGCTGACGCGGGTGACTCCACAGAAGAGGGGTGACCCCGTGGCGATAGATTTTCTTGATCAGAAAGCGGTGCGTGCGCTCACCTTGTGGCGCCCGTGGGACCAGGCGATTCTCTTTGGTGGCAAGAACCTCGAGAATCGTTCGTGGGCACCTTGGGCTCGCATTCATGGCCGGTTCATTTGCATCCACGCGGGGCAGAAGTACGACAACGCTGGCGTGGTAGAGATGGCGAAGGAGTGCCTCTACGTGCCGCCGAGCCCTTCGGTCTCACAGGCGGGGGTCATCGTCGGTGTTGCTCGAGTGACAGGGAGTGTCACGGAGTCAGACTCTCCGTGGTTCTCCGGACCCTTCGGGTGGGTTCTCGAGGATGCCATCGCTTTCAAGACACCCGTGGCGACCAAGGGAACTCAGGGGCTCTGGATGGTCAAAGGGAGGCTCCTCAGCAAAGTGCGAAAGTCGTTCAGAGAAGCAGCATGAATGCCGACCATTTGAAGGAGCTTCTGCTCGAGCGCTACCAGTCGCCCGAGTGGGCGGTCATCTTTGAGCTCACCAAAGGTGTCGGGTGGAAGGGGCAAGAGGGGCGCATCGACGTCGCCGCTTTCAACTGTTGGCCTTCGACGGGGCACACTCGCATCGCTTTCGAGTTGAAGCGCTCGAGGGGTGACTTTCAGCGCGAGTTTCAGAAGCCGAAAAAGAGAGCGTGGGTGGAGGCGAACTTCCACGAGACCTATTTCGTCGTGCCGCACAACCTCATCAAGACCCACGAGGTGCCCGAGTCGTGGGGCATCCTCATGGCGACCAAGAAGGGTGACAAGCTCATCCGACGCAAGATGGCGACACCTCGAGAAGTGCCAGCGTTGCCAGAGGGGCTTGCTCTCTCGGCGATCAGGCAACTCTCGAGGCAAATGGTCGAGGCCGACAGTCGCCACTACTATTTCGAGGGTGTGGTCATCTTGACGCAGGCAATGATCGACCGGCGCGTTGAGGCTGAGGTCAAGCGTTTCGTTGCGAAGGAGAGGGAGGCGTTCGAGGCGATTCAATCCACAGCTTTCGAGATGCAGAACGAGGCTCAGGAGTTTGCTCGAGAGGTTCAGGCTCCGCTGAAGAAACTCGGTGAGCTCGTCCACAAGTGGTACAGGCACCAATACAAGCCTCAGAAGCGCAAATCTCGGAGAATGACAGAGGTCACCGTCGAGGACGTCGAGAAGTGGGCTGAAGACCTGAAGGTGCAGGCCGTTGAAGTGTTGCTCAAGGACGTGCAGAAGGCTCACGACGGTCTCGGCAAACTTCTCAGCGCAGCAGACTCAGCAGGGCTCAAGTCCAAGGGGGCAGGTTGACACACGGCTAAAGACCGTCCATTGTTGGGAAAGCCAAGTTTGCTCAAAGGAGAATTAGGAGATGGGCATTAGAGAAGCGGCGGCGAGTCGCACAGATTCTTATCCTTTCGACCCCGAAAATCTTGTCATCGTCGGCTACGACACAGAAGAGCGCGATCAACTCGTGCTCTTCGACAGCGAGTCGAGGCGTGATGTTGAAATCTCGCCAGAGATGGTTGAGAGCGTGATGGAGTCGGGGGTCATCCAGCCGATCGTTGTTGCTTGGCGTAATAAGCGCGTCGAGGTCGTCGATGGTCGTCGCCGTGTGCGAGCTTTGCGCTTGGGAAACAAGAAACTGGTGAAGGGCGGGCACGCGGCCAAGACGGTGCTCGCTACCGTGAGGGGCGGCTCCGATGTTGAGCTCATCGAGGCGATGATGATCGCCAATGAGCATCGACTCGCTGATCCGCCATCGGTGCGATCCGAAAACATCGTGCGTTACATGGATGTGACGGGGAAAAAGGAGAAGGCTACGGCCGCGGCTTTCGGTTGCACCAGGCAGTCGATCAACAACTACTGTCGCATCTCGAAGTGTTGCCCCGAGGTCAAGCAAGCTCTCGACGACAAGCAGGTGCGGATGGCCGACGTGCTCACGCTGCACAAACTCGATGTCGAGGGCCAACTTCGTGAGCTTCAGAAGGCGATCCGAAAGAAGAAAGAAGACTGTGACCCACCAGGCGGCGAGGGTGAAGGCGGCGGCGATAGCGGTGGCGATGGCGATGGCGACGGTGGCGACGGCGGTGATTGGAATGATGACGGCAACGTCCCTCTACGAGCCCCGCGAAAAAACGTCATCCAGAAGGTCGTCGAGCTCGTCACGGAGAAGGATGAATTCGACGGAACGATCGCCGCTGATGTCATTTCTGCGTTGCAGTGGGTGCTCGGGAAGGGCGAGGCTGAGAAGGTCCCTGGTCTCACAGATGTTCTCTCGCAGATCGATACTTGAGAAAGTGATTGACGAAGCCGTCGAGTTGTGGCTTATTCGTCTCTCGCTGCTGCAAAGCAGGGTTCTTTGAAAAACTGATTTTTGAATTTCGCGGTAGATGGTGGGCTAACGTCCCACCCATACCTAGAGGTTTTCGATACGCTGAGGTGTTACCCTTGGCGGGTAGAAGATTCTGGGAGTGTGGTCTAAAGGTCAGGGCGACCGTGGATATGGCTTCGGATTCTGATCAATCGGGCGAGGGGCTTGAGAGAGTTCCTCGGTGAGTAAGTCAGGGTGAAGAGGCAACTACTTGTGGCGAGGCTCGAGGCGGGCTAGGTCACACCTCCGAGGGGATAAGATGCCCCGTTCAAGCTCTCGGATGGTGACGCGGGGATGACTTCGCAAGTGGGCAAGAGTGAACGCGCGGCGGTGCGGTGACTCGGGCACTCAACGATAGTTTACTATCGGAGAGTAGTGGGAGTGTTCCCAATCATAGGGGGAGCGCACGCGATAGGCAGAGGGGGCCTGGAGCAATATTCTTCAAGGGTGACTTTGGAGAGAGGAACGCGGCAAAGCTCAGTACATCCTGCAAGGGATTGAAAAGCGTTGTCGCTTTTTTTTTGCCTTTCGGAGCATTGACCATGCTCCTCACTCATTGGACCCGCAGCGTACATCGTTGCGGGTCTCTCTTTTTTCAAGACGTGTCGTGGTGATAGGATGCCTTCCATGGCGATGACTCACCATGATCTTCTCGAGCGCTACGTCCGAGGTACGACGGGCGGATACAACATCCCGAAGCCAGGGCAACTCGGCCCGAGGCCGAAACCGATGCCAGTGCCGGGGATGCCCACGGGGAAGTTTGCGATCTCGAAAGGGGTGACGCGGCGACTTCGCAAGGACATCCTCACGCTCATCGGCAATGTGCCCAAGGTCAAGACGGTAGAGCAGCATAAGAAGCTCTACGACGCGGTGCAGCGCTGGCACAGTATGTTCGAAGGGCTCGTCGATCAGACGCGGCTTGAGCTCAAAACTCGGAAGCATCGATCCAAGGGTCGAGCGAGCGCTGACGCCAATGCGTACATGGATCGGCTCGCGCCTCTCTACGATTTCTTGTGGGAGTTGCGGACGATGCCACCAGGGTCGTCTCACGAGTACATGGCGAAGTTTCATCCCGGCGACTTGAAAAACTTCATACACCAATGGCCCGAGGATGGCCGGAAGTGGGCACAGAGGGCGAAGAAGAAGGCTCGTGAGACGTGGAAGCTCCTTGATGAGATTGGCGAGTGGGCTCGGTCGTGGCGCGGCGACGAAGACCCCATCATCGTCAATTCAGCCTTGCGAGAGACGGTGGATATCGAGGGGTTCCGTATCGTCGTCTCGGGGTTCGATGACTCTCGTCGTTTCCACAAGGAGGGTATGGCGTCACTCAAAGCAGGGCTGAAGCGTTATCGGGCTCGAGCAAAGAAGGTGATGCCTTGGCTCATTTCTCATCAACTTCCGATGGTCGCCCATTTCGAGGAGACAGACGAGGGCGATACAGCGGCGAACTATGTCAACGATCACATCAACCTCTTCGTGTGGGCCATTCATGCCGACCCGAAGAAGCTGACTGCGGTGCTCGCTCACGAGATGGGTCATCACATCTTCAACACGGTGCTCTCGAGTCGTTCTCAGGATATGTGGCGTGCTCTCATCTATGGCTTCAACGAATCGCTCGACCTCGCCAAGATCGCGGCTCGTCGGAAGCCAGGTGAGCCTGACTACAAGTTCTCGAGGCGTATCAGGGAAGAAGACCCTGTCCTTGCCATGCGACTCGAGGCATTGGCGTATTCGCTAGGTGACAACGCTCCTTGGGAGGCCGGCGACATCGACGGCTGGATTGAGAAGGGCGGTGACTCTGTGGTGACGGTCACCCGCAAGCCGATTACTGCCTACGCAAACAAGAATCCAGCGGAGTCGTTCTGCGAGGTGCTGGGACTCATCGTCGGCTACGGACCTCGAGCGGTCGACAAGGAGATTCAAGTCGCGTTCAAGCTCATCGTGCCCAATATCAAGATGGAGGATTCTGTAGCGACACTTCACGACGAGCTTTTCGAGGCGGCGGCTGGCGACTACGAGGTGCTGAGCCCAAACGAACTCGACCGGAAGTTCAACCCCCCTCGGAGGGCTGACGAGATCGACCAGGAGTGGGTCGACGGTATCCGCAAGGGGTGGAAGCAGATCGCCGGCGAGGCGAAGAATTACGAGGGGCGAGGCCGCAACTACGGCTCGAACCCGACGCAGGAGAACGTGCATGAGGCGTGGGAAGCGGGGCTCCGCTATCTGCAGCGGGTAGACCAGTACGTCAACGACCTTCGCTCGATGCTCCTGATCACCAAGGGGATGTGGCATTCGCGGAACATTGCGCCCGAGACGTGGAAGAAGGAGAAGCGCGGGGCCAAGAAGAAGCGTGCGAAGCCAGCGCTCGAGCGACCCTACGCCAAGACCGTTGACGAGATCAACGCGGCGGTCGACTTCATCGACCTCGAGATCGCGAGGTTCAAAGGCAACGTCTCGACCTACGGGCAGACGGGCACATACACCTTCTGGAAACGCAACTCGTGGGTGAAGGCAGATGAAGCCCAGCGTGAGAAGTGGCTCAAGGCTATGCCGAGCGAACCCGAGGAGTATGTCGACAAGGCGGTCAAGAAACTCGACTCCATCATCTCGAACAAGCTCTTGCGGCACCTCTCGATGCTCATAAAGAAGATGGGAACCCCGGAGGGCAAACTCTACACGGGCAACTACGACGCCCCCGTGGTCCACGTCGGGAAGTTCACCGTGATCTTCGGCGACGTCCACGATGACCCGAGGATGCACGCAGCGGATCGGAACAAGCCAAGCCAGTTCGACACAAGCACCGATGTCGGTCAGTGGGATCGCAAGACGGGGTTTCGTGCCCCTTACGACCGAGAGCCATTGGCGCGCGGTCTACAGAACACGATCAAGGTTCTTCAGAAGAAGGGTTTTGGCTTCCTGGCCTACGGCAAGGTGCAGACGATGCTCGGGGCCATGGGCGTCGTGAAGCACCCCAACCCGAAGAAGGGCGGTTCGAAGATGCAGGCCGCCGCGACCTACCACCGAGGCGGCGACTACATCCAAACCTACGTGGGCGGCAAGAGTTACATGCCCGTCGTCTTCATCCACGAGCTCGGTCATCGCTACTGGTTCAAGTTCCTCAGTTCCGGGGACCGCCGCAACTTCAAGGGGTGGTTTGGCAAGGCGAAGCCGACGAACGAGTACGGCGAGTCGAACCCTGCTGAGGATTTCGCTGAGCTCTTCACCTCCTACGTGCTCTATCCCGCGAAGCCGCCTGGTTACCGCAAGCTGACGAAGGACAACTACGAGCGGATGAAGGCATTCCTCGGGCGCAAGAAGAAACTGGAGGCCACTTTGACGACGTTCTACGACGAGCTCTTTGAGGCGACGGCAGC
>Ga0233413_10000618_pt1 | contig 16775 bp, 26 predicted proteins | sample Na_anoxic_6_MG_FD_189019 | JGI IMG/M metagenome (GOLD analysis project Ga0233413, IMG submission 189019) | Seawater microbial communities from Saanich Inlet, British Columbia, Canada - Na_anoxic_6_MG | ecosystem: Environmental > Aquatic > Marine > Inlet | place: Canada: British Columbia... | reverse complement strand
TTCTTTGCGGAGGGTGCCGGGACTGAGATCAGCATTGCTGGGGTGACCCACCTCATCTTGGAGAAGGCGGACGTCCTCGTCATTGCGGAACTCAGTGACGAGGATGCCGAGAAGCACCGGTGCTCGCTAACCGTCGCGCATGTCCCGCAACGCACAGAGGTCAACGCAAATGGTGACGTCTTCATCTCCGGACCAGCACCAGCTATTCCAGGCATGCCCGTACCCATTGCAGAGGCGCCGGGCGTGCGCCACTTATCCTCCGAGTCAAGGCGCGCGGTCGACGCCTCTCGCGGGCCAGGGTGGGAGGCGTACGCGGGGGATCTAGCAGCGCGGCTAGAGTCTGGCAAGCCAGTGCCCTACAGCATGGGTTGTACAACTGAGCCCATCCCGGCTGACAGCACCTTCCGATCAGCTATGGAGGGCTACCCCGCCACGCGTGATGAGTCCCTGAAAGACGACGCGTACGCAGTAACCGAGAACACCAAGAAGCTCGCGTGGCGCATCACCAACGCACTGTGCCGGTACTGCCAGCCAGAGGACCTCGCGGGGATGGGTCCGCTCGCTCAGGAGGTCATCGCAGAGGTACTCCGGCAGACGAACCGCTTAGCCGGCGCAGCGAACACGCAGTTCCACCTACCCAAGAACCAGTACGCGCACGCGACGACGGCGGACTACACGGAAATCTGGTCGACTGGCGCGCTCGCAGAGATCAACCGCAACGTCCTGCACCCGCTCGGGTACGCGCTCGGTATCAACGAGGACGCCGAGGCGATGTTCATGTGGCGAACCGACGATCCCAAGGGCATCTGGTTCGATCGCGCTGCGTTCAAGCCGAGCCACTTCGCGGATGCGGCAACCAAACTGCGTGCGGCGCAGGTGGCGAAGGCGGCGCGCTCTGGGCGAGATGTGGACCCAGGGTTCATTGTGCAGCCCGCGCAAGCGGCTCAGGAACCCAAGCGGCCACTGATCCGTACAACCGACGCCCAGGACACCATCCGTGCGTTCGGCGCGCTCGCAGCACAGGAGGATTCCGAACGCAAGACACGGCCGCGGGGCACCATCCCGGTCTACTCACTCGATGATCCAAATCATCCCGTGGGGTACATCCCCGTGTGTACACGCACTGCGGAGAACCCCTTCGGCGACGTGTACAACGCGGAAAAGGTAGAGAAGTCGTGAGAGACGCACTGCGCACCGTGTGGTCTGGCGTGCGCGCAATGTTCTGCGGCACCGAAGCGAACATAACCAATGGCCCGCTCCTGTCGCTGAGGATCCGAGCACTGAAGACAACGTGCGCGGTTCAGACCGAAGCCGGGTGGTTCCTGTCAGGTCCCGACAGCTTTGCCGCAGTCTTTCTCGCAACGGGACTCCGCCCCTGGAAACGTACGCTGATGTGTCTGATCGGGTGGGGGTGGGATGAGGACACTCCGCTCAAGTGGTACCCGTACGTAGCGCACACAGTAGAAGGCCATTACGGGCTATACGTGTGTGGGTTCTTTATCGAGGTGTGGCGCGCCAAAGCGGCGGACCGCCGGCTTGACGGGTGGTAATTATCACAGCGTGATAATCGGGCCGGAGCTAAGAAAACGGGCGAGGTGGTTGTCCCCCGCCCGCATCCGCACCTACCGCTTACGCGCGCAACCCTTCTCCAGGCCGCGCAAGATGTGACTCACACGCACAAGCGCGAACACAGCCGAGAGAGCGCAGTATACGACTAGCACACCCGCAGGGATTTCCCCTCTGACTACGGTGACGTGCGCGACATAGCTTGGCGACGCAGACGCCAGTTGGGCGCCGATGCCCATCCCGCAAGCGAGTACGAACGTCATGAGAAGTAAAATCTCGAGGCGCGCCACCGTCAGTACCCTGCCGCTCTGAGCGCGGCTTCGGCGGCCTTCTCGCAGGGGCACCCTGTGCCATAGAACTCCTGGTAGACGCTGCAGGCGGTGGTGTGCGATGGGTGCGCGTGGTACGCCTCTGAGGCAGCATTGAGAAAAGCCTCCTGTTCCTGCGCCGACATGGCGCGACGCTCTCCCGCTTCACGATTCTGTTCGATTGCGGCCACCTTCACGACACGTCCTCCTTGCCCTCGCCACGCAGCCATTGCCCAAGCTCCGTAGCCTTGGTAACCAGGCGGTCTGTGTGTAGCCGCTCGGCCTCGCGCACGTCCGGATCTCCCTCAACTCGCGTGCGGTAGAAGAACCCACCAGCTGAGGTGAATGCTATGATCCACACGCTACGACCATTGTATTCGACCTCAACGCTAGCGCCGGTGGCACCAGACGATCCACCACTCAACTCGACGCCGGAAAGCTCTGGGAGCTGCGCGAGCATTAGCAGGGTCGCCCGTAGGATCACGTAGCCGGTGGACGCGTCAGCCACGCCGAGATTGCCAACGAAGTCGGTGATCTCGGCGCACAGATCCATGAAGGTCGTTAACGGTGCGCTACTCGCCATTGTGCGTCCCCGCGTCATGTCGCGGGACAGACGACGCGGCTGCGACCGAGAGCTTGCGCATGATCGCAGTGAGCTTGTCCGTGTACCCAGCCGGAGACTCAGACCTGTTGCCCGCGAGGTGACTTGCACGAACGCTGTACATGCACTGCCATATGATGTCCGCCTCGTCCGTGCTCAGCTTCAGCGTGTTGAGGATTTCCGTGTCAGGCTCGCGGTCGTGTGGGGATTGCGTAGGTCGCGTGTCCATTCTTTCTCCTCTTTGGGCGGTCCGTCGAAGAACCGCGCGTCTGGGTAATCGTGCAGAACCCTGCGTTTCGCAGCGTCTCGGTCTTCCCCTCGCAGCATGAAGTCGACCTCACCGTCCGATGACGAGGCCCAGTACAGAGGATCTCCGTGTCCGAAGTATGTACCGTTCTTGTCGTAGCCTCCATTGCATAGGTAGACGCGTTGGAGGTACAGCTTGCCGCCTAGCGTGCCTTGTATGCTCGGGCGCCCAAGTGCCGCGCCCCTCGAGATGTCACCGCACCAACCTCGCGGGTCGTTGGTTTTGTACGAAGGTTTGTTACTCACCGGTAGGCTCCTTGCCTACGTACGCGACATAGGTCACCTTCAGTAGTGCGAGGAGCCCCTCCACGTAACGATTACTCGACTCGGCAGCAGCCGCAGTGAACCTGTGCTCCCGGAGTAGGTCCCCCGCGGTGGTGCCTTCGAGGAACAGGTCGAGCTGCCGGTAGACGCTCCACCAGCCGCGTGCGACGGGTGCCACGCGATCATCCGTGTCCTCGACCTCGACCCCGCACGGGTCGTCAGCTTCTGACTCGTGCGCGCACACGAGCTCGACGCCGCAATCAAGCAGCGCGTACGCCGCGTCGTCGAGATTGATCTCGCTTGCGACGGACTCGGCGATGGCCATGACCGTCGGGTGAGTGTCCTTGGAAGCAGGGAACGGAGCAGCCTCGCTGCTCTGAGGGCTGGCGACGCGCGTAAGAGCGTACCCACCTACGCGGCAGGTTATCGCCACCGCCGACCGTACGTACGCGTTCTCTGGGCCCTTAGCGTAGGCTGTCGAGGGGTGCACCATGTGCCACTCTTCGCCGAGCATTTCCCATGTGTCTTGGAGGTGTGCGCGGGCCTCGCACCTACCGTCTTCCGAGTCGCCTAGCAGCATGCTGCGTACGTCCTGGATGCAATAGTCGGCAAGCATGTTGATTACGTGGTTGCGCCCAGCGTCGTGGAGTAGGTTATGTCGGCGGTTAATGTACGTTTCGTGCGTTCTGCTGCCGATCGGGTAGTCGTGCGCGCACCGGGTCAGCACCACTGTGTGTTTGGTGACGAAGCGCGCGGTAACTGCCGTACGTAGTGATCCGATAGATTTTCCGCGAAACACCGCAACGTTATCGTAGTTGTAGTAGTTGTTTCCTGAGGTGTCCCACTCGGTGTGTTCGATCAACCGCACTGCGCCGTCAGCTACGACTTGTGCGGGGAAGGGTAGGTCACGGCTCTTTTTCATCTGGGTGCCTCCTGGCATACGCCTTGTCCAAGCGTTGGGGTTGGGTACTCTACATCTGAGTCGCGGATGTAATTCTCCGGATCCTGTCGGGCGCTGGCCCACGCAAACAACCAGTCTGCCTCTTCGTCGTATGGGTTCTCGTCGTTCTCCACGTAGTACTCACCGCGCTCCACGCACGTTGGGCACAGGTCGAAGTACGGGTAGCGCACACCGCGCGCGCACACGAATACCTGGAGAAGCCGCACTACGCTGTGGCGCTCGTGGTTGGAGCACAGGGCGTAAAGCCTCAACGCAGCAGCTGCGGCGGTTAGGCTCAGCCCGACCTCTTCGCGATGACCCAACTCGCAGTGCGCGCTCCCTGGATGCGGATCTGTAAGGTCCGCGGGCATCCGTGGGCGGAGCCAGATGGGCGATACCCCAACGTACCCATTGCAGGTGTAGTGGTAGATTCCGCCGCACACGTCGTGCGTATACGCCTTGTACGCGCGGTCACCCTTTTTGGGCCGCCCGAGCTGCTTCCCGCAGATTACCCATAGTGGGTTAGGTGGTGATGTCTCGTACACGAACAGCCCTCCGTAGTGAAGTGTCTACTAGGGTGCTTATGCCGTAGGCAGTGTGGGTTTTGCGCCGGTACGTCATAGCTAAGAAAAGGATTATCACAACGTGATAATCCAGTCCCAGACGTCACCGCCTAGTTGTAGCCGCGCGCGGCGTCTTCGCGGTCAGTCAAGGCGGGCAGCGTCCTGGCGACGCTTCTCATCTGTGGGCGGCATCACCGCGACGATGAGCAGCCCAATGGGCCCAAGCAGGAACGCCAAGAGCACGCCCAGTCCACCGCGGCCCTTGGTGGCGCCGATGTAGTGGCCGAGCCACAAGAAGCCGATGAGCAGTCCGCCAAGGACAACCAACATAATGAGATCTTCCACGAGGGCACTTCCATTTCTCGCCGCTACGCGACGTTCGTTGAACAATACGGGCCGAAGGCCCAGGGACGCCCGCCGTTACAGTGCGGGCATGAGTCTGACCAGGTGTACGCGCCCCAGGTGCGTGTACACCTATGACACCTACGAGTGAACATCTTCAGCCGCTTCTTACGCGGCATCGTCCGCCGCCTCGACTTCGAGAGTCGCCTTGATTGCGGCGATGATTTCTGGCCACTGCCAGTCTTCGAACCCGCGCAGGAAGAACTTACGCCATCCCGGGGGAACCAGGCGCCACGAAACCTCGTACCAGGTCTCGTCTGCGTGCATGCGCCCCTCGACAACATCAGGCTCCACAGGCTGCGCCACGATGGAGCAGTAGTGCCATCGCAGAGTGAGGGGCTCTAAGTGGTCCACCTCCACGGGGGTGTCGATGATCCACCCGACGCCCTCGAACTCCAACGTCATGACGTAGTGCCGCGCGCCACGCTTCTTCAGAGTATGTACGCGCTCAAAGCGCTTGCGGTTGATGATCATGAGTTGATCCGGGAGACGTAGCCACTGAATGCCTCGTCCCAGTACGCGTTAAATGCAAGCGGCCTCACGATACGCGGCTCGTGCTGGTACTCGATTACACCGCCGAAGTACCAACCTGTACCAGGGAGCCACTCGAACAGCGCGATCATGTCCGCAAGCGTGGTGCCCTGGTTGGGGCGGCACGAAATGTCCATGCCGAAGACCGCCGCGGTTGCGTTGTCGTACATCGCATCCTCTACGGCGCGCCGCAGCCGCGTAGGCGGTAGGTCTACAGCGAGTACCGTGAGCTGCTCGTCGTTGAATACGAGCGCAATGTGCGGGTGCACGCCGATGGCGTTGAGGTGGTTTGGCAGCTGATCGGCAAAGTACGTCCGCAGCTTCTCGATCGGGGACTGCTCCGCCACGACACCTGCCTCCGTCTCCTCGCACAGTTTGTCGGTAGTCATGGACTGAACCCCGCCCAGTCCACCTGGTTCGGAACCGTAATCTCCGCCGCCTTCTCTTCGCCAGGGTCACCCGTGACGCGCCAGAAGGTATGCCGGTGGATCGTTCCAGCAGACCAGTTCCTGAACACTTGAAGGGCTTCCGTACGCATGTTCCCTTCAAGCGCGTACGTGAGCGGATTGGCGCCGATCGTGTCCGACACCACCACCTGTCCGACAGGTACTAGGGCTGCCGTAGCGGCCCCAAAGCTCTGTAGCAGGACGAGCTCCGGCACCCAGACGTACCCAAGCTCGCGCAGTAAGGCCTGCGCGACGAACGCCAGCCCGGTGTACCTTGGTGCACACAGCACGATGAGCCTCGACAGGGCTTCGGCGGAACTCACCTGGATGAGCGACATTGCACTCGTACTCTTCGGTGAGGTGCTGAACCTGATGTCGTCGGCATGGCCACTGTCGGCAACACGGTGGCCGAACTCTGCGAGTTCTGAGAACCGAAGCTCCACTCGAACGCGAACGGGCACACCGTCGGCGAATTTGCCCAGCCGTGCCGCACGCGCCTCAAAGCTTGTACGAGTTTGCGCCCTGTACAGAAATAGCTTAACCGGGCGAGCGACCTGAGGGAGGGACTCGAGTACGAGCCTGATCTCTTTCGCGGTGAGCGTGTATGGCACCCCGTCGAGCCCGGCCCCCAGCGACTCCCGGATAGCCGTGTATACGTCTTGCGAGGCGAGGTGTTGAGTCAAGTCTGCGTGTGTCATTTGGGCGCAACAGACGGGTTGTGGAGTGTGCGCCCATTAGCCACGTTCTTCTCGCGAATTCGCGCCCCCGTCAGCGCCACAGGGTCTTTACGCATAACCACAGGCGGCTTGCGCCGCAGGCGGAAGTGCTGCCCCTCCTGCGTGCTAGTGTCGAGATCCTGGTTGTACGTGGTCACCTTATACCCCGCCTGTGTGAATCTGTACACGACACCTTGCGCGGCCCGCGTGATGTGCTTGTCGAACGACGCGCCACACCAGCGCGTTCGCGGCTCGAAGTAGTACACGGACTGCTCCACAGGATCGTCCGTATCCTCGCGCTCTGCGGTAGCCTTCTGCCGCAGCAGTAGTTGCTCGATGATGCCGCCGCCAATGCGCTTCTCAAGCAACTCGAGCGTGTTGTCTACGCCGAACACCTCGTCCGGGTCAGGGATGCTCACCATGCTCATGTCGACTCCTCATGGCTGTTTGTTTTTGGGGTCTCCCAGGCTTCGTGGTCCGCACTGGCGCCCGATCGCTCGACGAATTCTCCCAGCCCTTCCCAGAACCAGTCCTGCATGCGCATTTCGGCCAACTTCATTTCTTGCACGGGCATTGGTCTTCCTCCTAGGTAGTTGTCTGGCCACCTATGGCTCTTATACCCGTGCCGCAGCCGTTCTTGCCCCACAGGTAAGAAAGGACTATCACAGTGTGATAATCCAGTCCCAGACGTGGGCCGCGCTGACGAGCTAACTCGGCTCGAACACGTACGGCCCACGCACTGCGTCGGACGAGATCGTGTGCGACACTCAGTCGTCCGTTACGTAGTCTTTCGGGTCCGCACTGAGCTCGAGCGGGCCATCCACCGGACCATTCATTGGCGCCTCCCAGCGTCGATCTCTTCGTGTGTAACGCGCGCGGCGCCACCCATGATTGCGGCGAACGCCTCAACGCCAAGGCGCAGAACGCGACACTCCTTCGCGTCCGCGACCACCTTGTCTACGGTGTCACTGTCGAAGCGCGCACGTGCCTCGGGACAGCCGAACAGCTCGTCCAGCAGCTCTGGGCCGATAAGCCCAACGCCGCGACGTGCCGCAGAGCCGTCTTCGTTGACTTTCGTTTCGATTACGACGATTCCACCGTCCTCGCCGTCAACGCGCCCGAAGCACCGAGTGCACCACGGAACTTCAATGGCATTCCCAGGAGACCTCGTCAGCGTCGTGAACTCCTCTGGCGCCGGACCAGGCATGACCTTTCCGCAGCAGGCGCACAGGGACTCAAATGGGTCAGTACTCTTCATGTTGATGTGCCTTCCATGTAGATTGGGCGGGATCTATCTGCGCACCTACTTCGGGTGGTGCACCGACATCTTCGAGCACTGCACGTTTGGCGGGTTCTCGTTCGGGTCGCGCTCGTGCAGCGGTGGGATCGTGTGGCGCATGGCGCGCAGCTTGGTGGCCATCTCCGTGATCCCCTCACGAATGCGCGCACTGCGATCCACCAGGCTGTGTATGTACCGCCCGATCGGGTCTCGTGCGCGTTGCCACGCGTCGGACGTCCCGCTGTCTTCGGCGATCTTCACGTACCCGTACACACGCGCGTGACGTCCACAGAGGCTAGTCGCCAGCCGAGTGATTCCACCAACCAGCCTCGACGGCTCGTCGTAGTCCCGTTCAGGGGTGAGCGAAAGCATGTGTTCCACGATCAGCGACCGGATCTTGCGTAGAGTACGGATGTCATCGAGCAGCAGTTGGTTGGCCGAGCGCGCGAGGAAGAGGTCAATCTCCAGCTCGAACTCCTCGTCGTTGTGTAGTTTTTCGGTCATGCGTAGTACCCGTCGCCTAGCGCGCCGTCCTTGGTCAAGCCGCAGGAGTTTACGCCGATCCCCCAATGTTCCACGTGGTCGCAGAACCCGTCGCAGTCCGGCATGTGCTCGTGCACGGCGAAGTGGAGGGCCAGTACGCGTGACACGGTGAGGTTAAGCATGCTCGTCAGTTTGTCGGTGCAGTCGCCGTAGCTGTCCTCTGACCGCCAGTACGCTGTGCGTCCGCGCACCTCTGCGTGCAGCACACCCTGTAGGCCGAGAACCGCCGCAGTGAGGAACTCACGGAGTAGGTCAACCTCATGGCGCCGCACGGCGTCCTCGAGGCCGGCGTCTTCTGGGTACGTCTCAGGCAGGAACGCCTGGTACGCCTCCATAGTGTCTTCGTCGAATGCGGTGCCCTCTTTGCTGAGTCGGGTGAGCACCTCAACTGACGCGTCCATTGTTTCGATGTAGTCGAACTTGTCGAGCTGCGCCGCAATGTGCGGGGCGCCCTCCGCAGTGATGAGCTGGCAGAGTTCCTTTGCCAGCGCAGGAAGTTCCCCCTCAGGCGTCCCTGATGGGAGCATGAGCAGGATACCGAGTTGGGACACTGACATGTGTTGCCTTTCTAGTGTTCGTACCCGTGTTGGATGATCTGTGCGCCGTGCTCTGTGTCGACGATCGCACATGCGTACACTTCGTTGCCCTGGAAGGTCTTCTTTGTACAGCCGTACCCGGCGCACCCGTCGAGGTGTAGGTGCCTAGCGCGGTGGATGTGCAGCAGTTCAGAGTTGAAGACGCGCGCGTACGCGTCAAGCACGTCGTTCGAGTCGTGTGTGTTCGGTATGGCGTACGCGTACACTCGGCGACCACGCACGTTGTACTGGATGCCGTACTGGAGCAGCCGGCAGGCATCGCGGATGCGCAGCTTCAGCAGGCGAAGCTCGTGCTTCAACACACAGGCTGCAGTAACCGGATCTTCTGGCGCGCTCTCCGGCTCGAAGGGTTCGTAGTCCGCGTCTACGGTGAGCCCCGCAGGCTCCTGAGCAACCGCCTCGGCGACATCGTTACGAAAGCCGTACTCGTCGCCGAGGGACGCCCACGCCAATAGGCGGACCCCAATGGTTGTTGCGTTCTCTGCGGTGACGCATTCGGCGAGCGACTCGCCAAATGCGTAAAGCAGGCCCGCGTGTACGCTGCCTGGTAGAGCGATCACGTATCCCTGGATGGCTGACTTCATGTGGACTCCTTACGTATTTCTACCCAAAGCTCGTCAAGTTCTTCGTCCATCTGCCGTTCAAACTCGGCCGAGCATGCTCGGTGCTCTGCGATTGACGAGCGGACGGCACGCATGTCGTAGTTGTCGAACGGTCCCCCCGCACAGGCGAAGGCGTGCACTGCGCGGAGCGAGTCCTCCGTAGCGCCCGTGTTCCAGACGATGGCCCACGCGGTCTTTCGATCCAAGCAGGTCACTAGAACTTCTTGCACGTCGGCGGACAACAGTGTGTTCCCTGCAAGCGCCCGGCGCACGTGCGCAGAGGGGTCACTCACAAGTAGCGTCTGAAGAGACGCAGGCGCGCGGTGCGCAACGCGTTCTCGCACGTCCTCGTTGTCGTGCGTAGCGAGGTACAGCAACGTCTTGTGTGCCGCACATTTGTTGTACGCGATCCTGTACAGCAGCGTCTTATCTCCTGACAGCGTGACATCGTGCAGCAGCTCAGGATCCACAAGCCGTTCCAGGAACCACCCCGTGTCTACTACGCGATCCTTAGCGAGACGCAGGATCAGATCGGCACAGATAAACTGCTCGCCCTCCTCGTCAAGCCAGTCAAGTAGTGCGTCCATGTCGAACTCGCACGGAGTGCTGTTGGCCATAGACGAGACCACCTCTCGTGCATTTTCAACGTCGATATATCCCATGTGTGCCTCCCTACGGTCTAAACCTCTTATACCTAGTACGCCGCAATATTTGTTCTCCCACGCCGCCGCAGATATCACAGTGTGATAATGGTGTTGTGTTCGTTACGAGAGGTCCCGCCATGAGTGACATACAAGCCGTCCGCCTCCGAAAGGTTCTGCCCGTGCGGCAGTACGACTACGTGTCTGTACTTCGGCTGATCCCAGGGAAGCCGCACACGGTTGCAGCCGCGAAGGTGGCCGGTGTTGACGTCCCGTTCGTAGACGTGGGCGACGGGACTGTGCTCGTGTTCCCGACGCTACTCGCGGGGGCGACCACGCCTGCCGTACGTCTCGAGTACACCGACGACAGCGGGGACTACATTGCGTCTGAGGTGAAGGCGGCACTCCCGCCGGGCACAGAAGCCACAGTGGCTGGGGACGTTCGGATAGTGGACACCGCGATACGCGTGCACGCAAACGACATGGACAAGGTCGAGGAGATCGTTGTCAACGGGCTGTCGCGCCCGTTCTCCACGCTGTCGCGCACGACCGCCTACGTGGCGCTCACAGCTACAGACAGCGCGGTGGCCGCGGTCACGCTGATTGGTGCAGCCACACAGTTCTCTACGAAGTCTGGGTTCGATTACTCCCTGTCGTCAAAAGGGCCGCGTGCGGTGAGCGGCGAGCTCAAGGCGGTCGGGCAGCTCATTAAGGTGCTTCTCGCAACCCCAGGCACAAACGTATTCGACAAGCGCGCCCCTGCCGCAGGCTTGCGTACGATCAGTGGAATCAACTCGAACGGTAAAGACTCGGCAAGCGTGGTGGCGGTGGTAGTTGGTCGGATACAGGCCGCGGCCGCGCTACTCATTGCCCGGCAGAGTTCCTCGGACAATGACTCGTCTGAGCGCATCATTGCGGTGACACCGCTGAAAGTGGCCGAACAGCGTGGCGACACAAACCGCATAGGCGTAACGCTGGAGGTCCTGTTTGCCAGCCGACAGCGCATCGCGTTTGACTTCATCGCGCAGGCGGCGCAGGCGTTCGCAGGCTAAAAATACGGCGGGGGGGGACAAAACACCCCCCCCGCAGCTACGCGCGCCAGCGCTTTCTAGACCTGGACCTGTGAGCTGTGCGCGCACCCCAGTTCCGGTCGGACCTGCCGCTACGCATACATGCGGACCTCTGCGCGAGTACCGCACGTTCCTGGCGCGCATCTTCCATCGTCTGCGGCCCACTTATCGGAACCCGCACTCTGCGCACCGGCCCGCAGCACCTAGTGTGGGTGAGTAGGCTAATCGGGATGCCTACGATGAACGCGAGCAGCTCGCCGAGGATCTCCCATCGCGTAGGCTCGCAGCTGCGTAGGTAGTCGTGGTACGCGTATGGCTCAACGTCGTCGATCCAGTCAGGGTCCCAGTCTCGATTCCAAGGGTTCATTCGTACGCTCCCACTCAATGAATCGGTCAAGCGCCCCGGCAACCTCTGTTGCCATTGCTGCCGTGAGTTGTATCATGGCGCCTCGCACTGAGTTGGTGCTGGATACTTTGGTCCTCGCGACGCAAGCCCCAAACCAGCAACTGGGCTCGGCAACGTACGCGCTGTTGTAGAGAGCGCCCTCGTTGCTAAGCTCGTCCAAGAACGCGTAGCGTGGAATAGGTCCTGGCTGAGCGGGGAGCGTGCCTAGCAGCGCAAACCCACGTAGCTGCTCCGACACAGCCTGTGCGGCGTCTGCGCGCAGGATCAGCTCGCTGAACTGGTCACCGCCGAAGCATCTGACGTGAAGGCGCTCCTCGCGCGCCAAGGAGACATAGACCTCCGCAGTCAGGCGCCCAGCGAGCGAATCGGTCAGAGACACATCCGGGCAACGCAGCAATCTGCTGGCCGCCCTGCGCGGGCACGGCTTGACGTATTCGGGGCGCTTACGCGCACGGGCAACGCGCGACCGATACGATGACGCGGCCATCCCAAGCGCCGCGCTAGCTGTCGTGTTTGACGTTGGCCAGCGCTCGTACATAGCCATGAAGGTCGAGTGCGGGACGCTGGGCCCAAGAACGGGCTGCGCCTTCCGCACACCTTCCTCACTTAGAATGCGTCGCACAGACGAAGTGCTCGCGCTGTTCTGCCGCGCCACGTCTCGTATGCTGTTTCCCCTGCGCCACGACGCGACGATACGCGCCCGGTTCAGGGTGCGCCGCCCGTACCCACCCGCGTCTCTGAAACGATCTTTGTAGGTGTGCTCCTTGAGACCAAGCGAAGCAGCAGCGGCTGCGTGAGATCCGTGCACCTGGAACGCTTTCAGTACCTGGGACTTAGTCGTGTTTGGGGGCCTGGGTACGTCGACGAAGCCGTACACCCGGGTCATCGACGTACTGAGATCCTCGGCCACCTGCCGCACGGATCCACACTTATCGTACGCCGCACGTATGGCGGCAGCGCTGGGCGCCTCGTAAGGCTCGACCCCTGCAGCCCGTGCGCGCTTGGTGAACACGTACCTGGTCACCTTCAGGCTCGCTGCCGCTGCTTCGAGCGACCCGCGCTTCTCGTACTCAGCGACGATGTCAGCGTCGCTGTACGCACTTATGGGCTTGTCTCCGTCACGCTCTGCCTTACGCACAGCAGTGGCCGCGTGCGCCGCTGCGCGCAGCGACTCTGCAAGCTCTGGGAATTTACGCGCGATTGACCGGGCGTACGCGTGTACGCCGGTAGTTGCGTAGCGGTTGTTTGTGATGTCGAGCACAATGTACTCGGCACCCTCCAGGTCACCGCCTGGTAGGTCTCGTCCATCTTCTCTAGACACCACAAATTGTGTGAGTGGCGCTCGCACTTCGTCGGGCATGGTACCTCAAGTAGTCGTGTGTTGTTGCCATGGCAGGATCACCTGCGGCGCAGAAAATTACGCGCCCAGATCGTGCAGGTAGTCCTGCAGGTAGTTCCATACGCCAGCGGTGAACGAAATGATCACCTCGCGCTGACGCCCATGCATTCGGGCGCAGTGGCGGAGGTCGAGTACTTGCTGGTGCGTGTAGAGCGCCATGGCGCGCTCATCGCTATTTCCGCGTGCAATATCCGGCGGGCACACACCCACGTGTGTGGGGTACCTGCGCCTCCAGCGAACGACCAGCAGCTCAGTGTCGCGCAGCTCAATATCTACGCCAAGGCTGTCCACAGTTCCGGAGGCGTTGCGTGCCACCTCCGCCGCTGCAAGGCACGCGGTGACAAACGCATTTCGTTCGAGAGTTGTCATCAGCTGAGCCCCACGCGCGCGTTACGGCTATGCAGTTTATTAATCATCGAAGTTCCTTTGTTGGTCAGTAGTCGTAACTAGACGTCTGCGAACGCTTAAAAGCCTGCAGCTCTGCGGCACGGAACCGTACGTACCCAGCGGACTTGTGAATCGCGCAGGTGGTTGGGTCGACCTTCGCCTGCATGTCCTCATCAGGTGTGCGGACGACAACCCATACGCTGCTGTCGTCCGCGGTCACCGGCCCGTCGATCAGCGTAACGCCCGCGGCACGCGCACAGTCGATCACAGCGCGCTCGTTGGCACCCTCCATGGCGGACATGTACGCGCAGAACGCAATGACCGCCCCGGCCAGGACCCCGAGGACGACTTTCATTAGGAGCTCCTCGTATTGCTGGTGCCCGTTCCAATCCGTACTCATAGCCGTACCTCCGAGTTGATGCATGTTGTGGCCGGCGTAGCGTATGAGAACGCGCACGTCAGCTCGATGTAGATTTGTTCGCCACGCATAGCGCGCCCCCACTCCGCCTGTGTCAGCTCACGGGAGACGCCCGTGAGCCAAGTATCGCTCTCGTGGTTACCTTCACGGTCGACCGCGCTGTACCCGTTCAGGCAGCCGGACCAGAGGAACAACGCTGCGGTGGGAGGCTCGATTTCAAACGCCTCGATTGCCAGGTCGATGCCTGTGTACTCGATGTAGTCCGCGAACCCGCCGTACTTGTCGTCGTAGACCTCAATCGCCGCGTACAGATCTCCGGAGCCCGCGATCACCGCACGCATGGCGTATGGGTGCTCAACAAGCGGCTTACAAATGCCCAGCGTCCATACGCCAGCTTTGAGTGATGGGTCGCGCTTAGCACGTGCGTGCGCGGCCTGAACGCAGTTGGTGGGCGCTGGGACGTCGCAGTCCAACATCTTGTGTGTCTTCATTGAATCCTCCTGCGTAAGCTGTGGGTGCTTCGCAAAACTCTTATGCCAGATAAGCGCACGTGGCTGCGGGCGGTAGAGTGGTGTACCACGCACAGGGAGCGCACATGACTATCACCCGATCCGCGAAGATGCTCACGTCCATCCGCCTGAGCCAGTGCATGTTTGGCATACACTACCGGGTGGGGACGCGCGACACGGACGTATTCGCGTGCGATGTCGTAGGGCAGGTAAGCCTGGGCGGACCATGGATTGATTGCTACACGCGCAAGCTCGAGCCGGACGAACTCACGCTGCTATGGGCGATGTTGCGTGACGCAGAACGGAACTGCCTAGACGCCATACGCAGAGAGGTGCGCAGTAAGAAACAATTATCACAGTGTGATAATTGACCGTATACTCCCACAACGAACCGACGAATAAACGCCGGTAACCGCGCGCAGGAGTTTTCATATGGCCCGCCAAGAAATGACGCTCGACCAGATTCGGAAAGCCGGAATCCTCGTGGAGGCGAACCGAATCCTCCTGCACCCAGCGGGGTACTCGCTGGAGATCATCGCACCGAATGACCCGGAGTCTCGCCCGTACCTCCGCGTCACACAGGATGACGACACAGAGGGCGGCCTCGTGTTCGCCGACGACACGATCATCACGCACGGCGAGAAGATGCGCGCGGTGTCGGACGCCTTCCAGGCACGCACCGCCGCCCTACGACCTGCCCGAGAGAAGCGACTGCCCAGCAACTACGTGCAGTCCCTTTCCACCGGAGAGTAAGTCCGGAGACGCCCGTCGCGGAGTATAATGCCTTGGAACCATTCCGAGGCAGCACATGTACGACGACATCCGCGACTTCCTGACCACTCGGTTGAGTGTGTTGGATCCAACGCTGAGCACCTCACCTGGCGCGCGGATGCACACCGTCGTCATCGACCCCATGATTCGTCGGATGGGTACCGACGCCCGCGTCGTAGACATCGCTGCGTTCGTCACCGAGCGCATCCGGGAGACCTTCCCAGAGATCGATGTGACCGCGGGCTCGAACTTCACAGACTTGTTTGTAAACCCGCTGATGGCGCTGCTTGAGCCGTACCGCATTGAGATCGGCCGGATGACCGCGGCCAACGCCACGGATGACCCAGAAGCGCTGTCGGACGACGAGGTGGACCGGAAGCTGTCCAACCTGTTCGTTACGCGTGACCAAGGGAACTACGGCGTCGGGTACGCTCGCGTATTCTTCGACACACCCCGCAGCGTAGGCTTCGACCAATCAACCGTATTCTCTACTGCGCGCGGCCTGCAGTACGTCCCCGACATCGCCGTACTGGTGCGCGAGGAGGACCTTCGCCGCAGTGGCGCGCTGTACTACATCGACATTGAGGTGCGGTCCCTTGAGCCCACCTCGGTCTCAGTAGCCCCTGGGCTGCTTACTTCTGTGAGTGGCGTCGAGGGCGTGGTCAAGGTCACGAACATCTCCCAGCTTCGCGCAGGCTCAGAGCGTGAGTCCAACGCGGACTTCCTGGACCGTGCCGTACGCATGGTGTCCGAGCGCAGCCCAACGACCGTACGTGGCATAGAGGCGCTCATCCTCCCGTACTTCAGCACAGTGGAGGTTGTGCGCGCAGTCGGGTTCGGAGAACCGGAGATGACGCGCGACATACTCTCCGTGGAGCTCCCCTCGGCTGATGCCGGCGTGGGTGACCTACTGATGACAACGAGCCGCTTCAGGTCCGACCGCGTAGTCAGCTTGGACGCCGGCGCAGAGTTCCCGTTCACGAACAGGTTGGTCGTGCGTGACATCACCGCTGACCAACAGGCGACCATCCTTAACGCGCGGTATGTACGCGTCGTCGACGGCAACGGGCATTACGCTGACGCAGAGTTCGGTCGCCTGCGTCGAGTCACGCGCGCCGTAGCAAACGGCACGGACGTAGTCCTCGTACTCGCAGACTTCACAGTGTACCCAGCGCCCGCTAGCGATCTGGCCGCATCGAGTGGCGGGACGATCGACACCGCTGCAGGCGGCGTGTCGTACAACCCGAGCCCCGCGCGGGGCACCTATTGGTCGATGCTGACCGACTACAGCGGGACGACATACCTCCGTGGCGCACCGCTGCCGTTCACGGACACCGCAAACTACGCAGGGCTTCCTGGGCTGCCTGCGACAGCCGCGCAGGGTCGCGACTTCTTGGTACTCGCAAGCGCAGGTATTCAGGCGCGTGCGGGCTTCGACATCCACGATTCGGTGAGTATGCATCCGATCGCGGCGCTCTCACCCACGGACAACTACCTGCGTGTGGCGCGGC
>Ga0233413_10000617_pt1 | contig 16775 bp, 14 predicted proteins | sample Na_anoxic_6_MG_FD_189019 | JGI IMG/M metagenome (GOLD analysis project Ga0233413, IMG submission 189019) | Seawater microbial communities from Saanich Inlet, British Columbia, Canada - Na_anoxic_6_MG | ecosystem: Environmental > Aquatic > Marine > Inlet | place: Canada: British Columbia... | reverse complement strand
CTGCATCCCAAGGTTGCGCACAATGACATCGTAGACAATCAGCAGGCAAACAGCAGCAATAATCAGACCGGCCAGGGTTGCGAGTCCGTATATCAGGCGGTCGTAGAGTTGGGTCATGGCTGACCCTGTGGGTAAAATAATGGTTGGAGTATTGCAGCTGAAGCGGGGGCTCGTGTAGCCAGGCGCTCCCAGACAATGCCATGAGCGAGTGCCCGGTAAGCTCTGGCTGACTCAGCAGGGACATTGACTGCGTTAAGGCCCTGGGTTTTCAGCAGTGCAAGTTCTTCATCCTGAATTTTGAAAAATTTCTGGCGACTTTGTTGTTCATAAATTACAGCCTGTTCGGTCAGGATGCGGCGTGCCTCGACACTTAGGCTATTCCATGAGTCGAGGTTGATCTGCAGGCAAATTGCCAGTTGCAGGAATGCCGGGTCGATTCGATATTTCACAAAGTGCTGAATGCCGAGGTCCGGAAAACCGGTTGTTGTGAACGCGAGGCCATCGACCGTACCTCGTTGCAATGCCGTGTATATTTCCTTGACGGCAATCTGAATCGTGCGTCCGCCCAGTTGTGTCAGGATTTCCCGGTTTGACGGTGATGTCCGGATTTTCAGGCCGGTCAGATCAGGCATGCCATCATCACTAAAACGCGGTTCATCAGTAAGATAAATATTTACACCAATGCCCGACTGCATCCATCCGATCAGGTGGGCATTAACACGATCATGCCAGTACGGTTGCAGGGCATCCAGAGCGCCACTGCTGCGAGCCTGCATCGGAGTAATGGTTGAGGCAAAGATTGCGTCGCCCTCGGGCAGGATGCCGCGATAATAGGTGATGCCGCCAAAAGCCATGTCAATGGCGCCGCGCCGTAAAGCATAAAATAATTGCCGTTGTGGAATAACTTCCGGACCGCCACGAAAATCAATTTGTACGATGCCCTTGCCGGCTGTGTTAACGGCATCGACATAGTCCATGAATAAGGCAGTAAAATTTTGCTGACGATTCCAGCTACTGACAAGTGTCAACGTCGTCTCAGTTGCGTTGGCGCTGCCGGTAACAAGAAGTAAACCGATAATGAAGCAGTGTTTCATACGGCAATAATGGCTGAATATATCGTCAGGTTTGTAGTACGGCTTTTTCTTCGGCCACGGCCCGTGCAAACACGAAACGGAACCAGACTCGGCCAATGCTACCAGCAAGGAAATTTGCCGTACAGGCAGCCGCGAAAATACCGATCAGGCCAAATAATTTGGCGAACAGGAGTGCGAGTGGGGCGTATACCAGGATTGTTCGTACCATTGATACAAACATCGCAGGCATTGGCTTGCCGATCGCGTTGAATGCACTATTAGCTGTCATCGCCATACCTAGTGCCAGATAGCTGATAGGAACGATCCGTAAATATAGTTTTGTGGTATCCATAGCTATCGGGTTTTCGGTAAATAATCCGGCGATGGTTCCCGCTACAATCGCCAGGACAGCGGCGATGATCAGCCCGTAGATAAGTGCAAATCGATAGCACCAACGAACACCTTGTTTGACACGATCGTATTGCTGGGCACCGAAGTTTTGTCCGACGAACGGTGTGACGGCTGCACTCAGCGCCATAACAGCCATCAGTGTCAGGCCTTCCAGCCGTGAAGCGACGCCAAACCCGGCTACAGCCTCCTGACCGAATGCCGCGACCTGGTAGGTGATGAATGCCGTAGTGACTGGTGCGATCAGGCTGCTGGCAGTAGACGGCAGGCCAACATGCAAAATACGCCGCCATGAGTCGAATATCTTGTCGATCCATAGGTGCCGGAATGAGACCAGTTTTTGCTGGAAGGTTATCGCCACGAACGACGCGATCATTGTGCCTGCATTAGATATCACGGTTGAAATTGCCGCGCCTTCGACTTCCAGACGCGGAAAACCAAACAGACCAAAGATCAGGATAGGATCAATTATGATGTTCGCCAGTGCTGCAATCATCATGATCTTTGCCGGAGTTTTCGCATTACCGGATGCGCGCAGGACCGAGTTGCTGATCATTGGCGTGACGAGGAAGATGCCGCCCCAATAATATATTTTCATATATCGGTGAATAATCGGCAGCGTCGTCTCATCTGCGCCGATCAGTGTGAACAGAGGATCAATTGTTGTGAGCCCAATCGAGATCATGATAAGCCCGGTCACGACACCGAGCAGCATGGCATGAATGGCGACACGCTCGACCTGTTCGTGCTTATTTGCGCCGAACAGACGTGCACAGACGGAGGATGTGCCGATGCCAAGCCCCATAGTAATGGCGGTGACCATAAAACTGATCGGAAACGTGAAACTGATCGCCGCAAGTTCCAGGGTGCCGAGTTGGCCGACAAAATAGGTATCTGCGATGGTGTATGAAAACAGCGCGAGCATGCCCATCAGCATCGGTAGCATGAGGGAACGAATTGATGCGCCGATCGGCCCTTGGGTCAGATTACGGCCACCTTTTTTAGCAGGTTTTTTTTCTGTCATTGTTGTGCTGATATGATCTATTAAAGTGCTTTAGTGCTATTTATAAATAATTATTATGCATCACTGAGTCAGGAACCGGTCGCCGGGACCGGTCACAATAATGAGTAGCAATGGGATGCCGCCGGGTTACCGGCAAACGTCAGTCCGGATCTGATTAGCCACCCATAATACAACCAACCTGCATATTGCACGATAATTCAGCATTATGAGGGTCAGAAATGGTCACCCTGCTGCCCCGGCGAGAGGATATTTATGAAATTTGTGAGTTTTTCCGGCCCGAATGAATCCGGCTGCGGAATCGTTAAAAATGACCATGTACGTCCTATCGTGGCGGATCGATTTGCGGATCTTAAAAGTATTATTGCTGCCGATGCATACCAGGAGGCGGCTGCAGCAACAACAGACCCTGTTTCCTTTGATGCCTTGCAGTTGGCACCGGTAGTACCTAATCCGGGCAAGATCATTTGCATTGGTATGAATTATCTCGCGCATATTAAAGAGATGGGCCGTGATCGCCCGACTTATCCGACACTTTTTACTCGTTTTGCCGATAGCCTCGTTGGACATGGGCAACCGATTATCCGGCCGGTGGCATCAACGCATTACGATTTTGAAGGTGAGCTGGCCATTGTGATCGGTCGACCGGCTCGCCATGTAGCCGCAGATAAGGCACTCGACTACATAGCCGGTTATACGTGCTTTCTTGATGGGTCGCTGCGGGATTATCAGCGGCATACTTCACAATTTATCGCCGGAAAAAATTTCCGTCACAGTGGTGCCATTGGGCCGTGGTTAGTGACTACTGATGAGATTCCGGATCCGCGTGTGTTGACGCTTGAGACGCGGGTGAACGGCCAGGTTATGCAGACCGGTCGTATAGATGACCTGTGTTTCGACATTGGTGCCCTGATCGAGTACCTGTCGACAATATGCCAGCTCGATCCGGGTGATGTTATTGCAACCGGGACTCCGAGTGGAGTGGGTGCGGCCCGGGATCCGCAAGTTTGGTTGCAGCCTGGTGATGTTGTTGAGGTTGAGATTGATCAGATTGGGGTTTTGCAAAATACAGTTGTGGATGAGGGTGTTTAGGCCTGATTGGATATTTCTCTAATTAATGGAGTAGCTTCCAGCTGTTTTTTTACCCTTTCTCTGATCGGCCTTTTGTGCCGGGTATACCCCTCTGAAACGCCGCTGCCATAAATTATTACAGGCTTCGAGGGCTCTGAGTCGCGACTGAATGTTTCAGAGGGGTATACCCGGCACAAAAGGCCTTGGACACTGTAGTGGAACAATGAAGATTGGTTGGAATGCGGACCACGGGCGTGTCCCGGTTTTTTTCGTCGTGGACCCTTCTGAAACATTCAGTCGCGACCCAGAGTTATCCAAGCTGCTACTAACCTATGGCAGCGGCGTTTCAGAAGGGTCCACGACGAAAAAAACCGGTCAGGGAAAGAGTGAAAAAGCATGGTTGGACACTACTCCATACCAACGGGTGAGTTATTTGAGCGTCTGGCTCAAGAACTCCAGCGATCTTTCCAAAGCCAGTTTGGCGCTGTCAGGAGCGAAGTCAGCGCGTTCATCGCAATTGAACCCATGTCCTGCTTCGGCGTAGGTGTATGACGGATGGTTTGGTCGTGCGGCATTGATTGTTTTGACTGTCTCTGCCGGGATAAGCGGATCATTTGCGCCGAAGTGATAGATGATCGGGCACTGTGGTTGTTCTTCGAGCCAGTCGACAATCATACGTCCGTAATAGGCGACGGCTGCATCGATATTCAGACGGCAGGCGGCCAGATCGGCTAGTGCACCGCCCCAACAGTAGCCGATTACAGCGACTTTGCCTGCTGAGTTTGCGGCATTGGTGGCAGCCTGTATGTCAGCAATGACATTGTCCAGCACCAGGCTTGTCATGATTGAGCGGGCTTCGTCGACGTTGGCATAGTCGAGAATAATGCCGGGTCGTACACGATCAAACAGGCTTGGTGCGATCGTGAGATAGCCTTGTTCGGCGTATTGATCCGCGACGCGTCTAATATGGCCGGTTACACCAAAAATTTCCTGCAAGATAACAACACCACCCTTTGGTGTAGCGACGGGAGTTGCCTGGTAGGCATCAAGCACATGACCATCATCAGTTGTAAGCTGAATTATTTCACCCATCTGTCTCGCTCCATTCAAATGTTATCGTTGGACGCGTAGCATACCGTTTTCAGATTTATGGGGTAGCAAGTTTTTGTTTGATCAGCTCGTCCCTATTATTGCGCCAGTACTGATCTGTGCCTTACTTGGTTACGGATGGGCGAGATCTGGCTTGCCGTTTGAGCGAGAATTCCTGACGCGAATCATTATGAACATCGGTTCGCCCTGTCTGGTTTTGCACGGTATAGCTAATCTGGAATTTGAACCGGCAGATTTTGCGACTATCCTCGCCAGTGCGATAACGGTACTTGCAACCTGCACGGTCATCGGCGGAGTCGCTCTTAGAGCGGCCGGTCAACCTCTGCGCAGTTTTCTGCCACCGGTTATTTTTGGGAACACCGGTAACCTCGGCCTACCGCTTTGCCTGTTTGCGTTTGGTGCGGAGGGACTCGGTCTGGCAGTTGCTGTTTATCTTGTTTATGCGGTTACGCAGTTTGTGCTGGGGCCCTTATTTCAGGGCCGAGAGCCAGCCTGGCGAACGCTGATAACAACACCGATGATATACGCGGCCTTGATTGGTGTAATTTTGTTGGCAACTGATACGCCATTACCAATAACACTGGCCAATACTGTTGAACTCCTCGCTGGTCTGGCAATTCCATTAATGTTGCTGGCGCTTGGCTATTCGCTCGCAAGTTTTCACATTACACGCCCGGGTAAGGCCATTGGTATTGCTGTTCTACGGTTGGTGCTCGGCTTATTTGTCGGTATTGGTGTCGCAGAATTATTCGGTCTGGAGGGGACCATGCGTGGCGTCATCATTATTGAAAGCGCAATGCCGCTGGCCGTGTTTAATTTCCTGTTAGCGGCACGCTACGATCGACACCCTGAAGATGTAGCAGGTGCGATCCTGATTTCAACGTTGATTTCTTTTATGTCCATGCCAGCGCTAATTTTGTTTGCTTTGGGGGAGTTTGGGTAGTGGCACCTATTCCCGGAAATAACTGCTGCTTAATCGTAAATTTTAAAATGCGACAATTAGCGGTGCTGACAGCTTATCAACAACAACGCCGTCAACTGCCGCCAAAGCGATACGATATTCTTGCGCCGATAACCCTCGGATTCGGCAGGAATGCTGTTGCGGTACTTGGCAGATCAACCATAACGGCAGCGCTTGGTTCAGAGGGTTCCACCCCTGAAACATCGACACCGCTGCCAAGTATGAAGCAGCAACCAAGTCCGGGAGCACCACCGGAGGAACGAATTTTGTCGTTATCGGTCAGATTATCTACATACAGGACTGCATTCCATTTATCGGCCTGGAATCCCCAGCGTAAATTCATTTCCATGTAATCTGATGTTTTCAGCCGATTGGTAATGCCGGTATAACGTGAGCTCTGCCAGAATAAATCCGTCTCAATGTACGTACTGACCGATGCTGACAGTGGAATCAGATACTGCACAAAACCATTTAATGCCAGTGCAGCCGAATTTTCGAGTTTGTTACCGGTATAACTGACATCGCACAATTCGCCGTTCGGTGTACAGTTGCCGGCAAGGGTTGCTGTGTTCGGACTCGTTGTTGATATGTTGAATTCCGTGTATTGGCGCGTCGGCAACCAGGTTCCGCCCAAGGTTGTTTGCCAGTTACCGCCGAGAAACTCTGAGATCGGGTTCCAGCTGAAGCTGAGTTCCGTTCCCCAGACTTCAGCCTTGCCGGCATTTACAATTTTCGACACTCGTCGCAGACCGTCGGCGGATGGTGCAGATGTTAGCGCCTGTTTGTCGGTGAAATCCTGGAAGAAGATCGCTCCATTGAGCACGATCGTGTTTTCGATCCACGATGTGTTGCCGCCGAATTCCCAGACTTCCATTTTCTCGGGTTCAAATTCGGCCAATTCCCGGTCCAGTCCGGATGAACCGACAGTCAGTAAACTGAACCCGCCAGGTTTGCGTGCGCGGGACCAGGCTGCGTAAAACAGCATATCGTCACTCGCTGCCCATTCGAGCCTGACTTTCGGTGAAAACCAGGAGTCCGTATCCGAGAGACTGCCGACGCACCATGGATTGAATGTATCGGTGCCAACCGCTTGTCCTGAATCCAGAGCTACCGGATTGCCATTCGCATCGACACCCTGCGCCCTGCCCTGATCATCGAGTATCGGCACGATGTTTGTTTTACCCGGGTCGCCATTGTCTTTCCAAACGGGCGTTCCATCCGACTTACGTTCTATCGCAATCGGGCCTTGGTTTATCGAGCGTGCCACATTGGCCGAATTCTGCTGTCCACATAAATCAGGAATTGCGTCAAGCATTGCTTGATCGGGAACCCACGCGCGGAGATCTGTTTCATCCGGCGCTTCTTCGGTCCACGGAAAAAAGGCATCTGAAAACCAGTTGCCGTCGGCCCGCCAGTCATCAAACGGTTCACAAGGACGGAAGAAGATACCACATGTGTTCAGTCCGCCCGGCCCGCCGCCAGCACCAGGTTCAAGAAAAGTCGGGCCGTATACGTCAACCTCTTCATGATTGTAGCGGCCCTCGAAACCGAGCGTCCAATTCTCAGCAAATTCAAAATCCAGAGATCCATAAATCGAATAGTGCTCCGTGTCGCGATCGGTCGGATGCTCCTGTCGAAAGGGGCTTGCCGCCAATAGATAGGGGGCAGCCGGAGTCGCAGTATAGCCGGTGCAACCATTCATGAGATTGAAGGGCTCTCCATTTTGGCTATTCCAGAAACAATGTGATCCAGAGGCTTGTGTCGTGATAGAAGTTGATCGATTATCAACTTTTTCCTGCCAAAATAGCGCACCGAGCGTTCCATTTGTGGGTCCGTCAAAGTTCGTCGCCACGTAAACATCCTGGCTGAAAATTTTTGTTACCTTGTCATTTTTACTTGCGAACGTATTGACATTGCCATCAATGAAGGCACCGGCATCCGGTGACTGAAATGCATACGCATTTGAATCCTGTTGCTCAGTGTTATCGTCGCGGGTGAAACCCGTTAGTGACTTTAGTGTCCAATTGTCTGCCTCGTACGCTGCGACGAAAGACAAGCGTAACATTTCACGATCAAATCCCTTGTAATCGACGCCCGGCGTCAAAGGATTTGGTGCAAGAGTTACGCCGCGGGCATTAAGAAGTGCATCGCGACTCGGAGGGGTTCCAACTCGTGCGGGTGTGCGCTCTTCACACTGGGAGCCGCCACCAGCTGGAGTTACGAAATTGGGTGAATTCGGATCAAGCGAACCAGGGCCATAGTTCGGATTAAGACCCGCTTCAATGTTTTCGAAAAATGCCGGATCCATGAGACGCCTGGCCCGGTCCAGGAGTGCCTGGTTATTGCCCGGAACCGTCGCCACAAGATCTATAAAATCTGGAAAACACTCGGCGACACCGGCTACGAAGGCACCATCGGGTGTATTTATTTCGGTGTTGTATGGCAGGAACACCTGGGGGCTGGGCTGACTGTCATCATCGGTATACTCGGCACGGAATTTCATCGACAACCGGTCACCAATATCCGAGTTCAGCGTCAGAGCAGCTCCGATACCACTTGCACCACCAATGCGTGAGTTGGTGATTTCATTTTCGTAAAATCCTTCATCGTCCCACCAAGCAGCGTTTAGCCGGTACCCCAGTGCATCGCCCAGGATCGGCCCGCTGATGCCACCAATCGCCTCATACTGGCGAGCTTCAAACTGTTCGCTATAGCCGGCGTCGATCTTCAGGTCGGCTTCGAATGTATCCGCCGCATCCTTGGTGATGTACTGTATGGCACCGTTGAATGCGCTGCGTCCGTACAAGGCCATCTGCGGTCCGAGCACGACTTCGATGCGCTCGACATCGACCAGACGTGTATTGAGCAACAACGAACCACCGGAACTGGTAATCGACTCACTGGATACATCAATGCCGTCCACCAGCAGGGCTACATTCTGCCGACCGCGTGTCGGCGACAGTCCGCGCACGGCAATCCGTGTATCGCTCTGTGCGAAAGATTCATCAAACTGAAGGCTGGTCGAGAATTTCGCGATATCGTCAATGTCTTTGATACCTTTGCGCTCGATTTCATCCGCCCCCATGGCGCTTACGGCCATCGGTACATCCTGCAGACTTTCGCCTTTCTTGCGAACGGTCACGACGATTTCCTCAACCTGTGACCATGCTGACAATGTCCAGCTCATTGTCAGTGAAAACAGCAGAGCACTGGGCAGTGCTCGTCTCATCCAGAATCCACCCATCGTGATTATCTCCCCCGCAAATTAACCCGTATTTCTCTTCTGAATTGTTTCTTTGCAAATGTTATATTGTCATTATTACAACATACAGTCTACCGCGATGTTGCGTCTGGGGTTTACTAACGATGTTCGCTTATATACTGCGACGAGTTGCCTTCGCAGTGCCAACAATATTCGTCATCATTCTGCTGACATTTATTCTGCTGCATGCCGCACCGGGTGGGCCTTTCGATAGTCTACAGGATATCGATCCGGCGGTACTCGCAAACCTGCGGTCGGCCTATCACCTCGATGATCCTGTCTGGATGCAGTTTTGGACTTACTTATCCGGTTTGCTTCGCGGCGATATGGGGCCGTCCCTGATTTATCGCGAATTGACGGTCAACCAGATCATCGTGACGGGTTTGCCGGTGAGTGTCACCCTTGGTCTGAGTGCAATAGTGATTGGACTGTCCGTCGGCCTGTGCTGCGGTATTGTCGCAGCTTTGCGGCAGAATTCTCTGCTGGACTATGCCGTCATGGCCGCAGCAATGACCGGGGTTGCCATCCCTACATTTGTAACGGCTCCCCTGTTGATCCTCGTTTTTGGCCTGACGCTGGCCTGGCTTCCGATTTCAGGATGGAATGGCGGTCAAATTAAACATTTGATCCTCCCTGTCACTGCGTTGGCCATACCGAAGGTCGCAGTAATCGCCCGAATCACACGCGGAGCGATGTTGGAATCCATCAATATGGACTATGTGCGGACAGCGCGTGCCAAGGGAATGCGAGAAATAAAAGTTATCACCCGGCACGTTATGAGGCCGGTTCTTATACCGGTCGTAAGCTATCTTGGTCCGGCAATTGCAACGGTAATGACCGGATCGGTCATCATTGAAAATATTTTTGGCTTACCGGGGCTCGGACGCGCCTTCGTAGAAGGCGCCATCAATCGCGATTATCCGGTTGTGATGGGAATTGTCATTATTTACGCAATTTTTATTGTGATGCTAAATCTTTTCGCCGATATTCTGTATGGGTTTCTTGATCCGAGAGTTCGGCAAAAGTGAGTACGGACTCAAGCTTCGTACCTGCCGGCAGATCGTTGTGGCGAGATGCTGCTGACCGATTTTGTGCCAACCGCGCTGCGATGGTCAGTGCCGGGATCATTCTCGTCATCGTCGTCCTGGCATTTGCGGTTCCTATCTGGGGGCCACATTCTCTGGAGGAGGTGTACTGGGACCGTATGCTCATCGCTCCTTCCCTGGAGAATCATCATTGGTTCGGCACCGACGTCAATGGTCGCGATATGTTTGCACGGGTTTTTTATGGTGCCCGTATTTCACTGACCATCGGTGTACTCACAACTCTGGTAGCACTGACAATTGGTGTATTGTACGGAGCCACTGCCGGTTATTTCGGCGGCCGCATCGGTGCCGTTATGATGCGCCTTGTCGACATTATTTATGCAGTTCCCGCTCTTTTTCTGATCATCATTCTGATCAGCGTATTCGGCAACAACTTTGTCCTGGTATTCGTCAGTATTGGTGCCGTGGAATGGCTCACGATGGCGCGAATTGTTCGTGGCCAGACACTGGCCATTCGCGAAAAGGACTACATTGAGGCAGCTCATGCACTGGGCTTACCGCATACCACGATACTGGCTCGCTATATTATTCCCAACGTAATCGGTCCAGTGATTGTTTATGCAACGTTGCTGATCCCGATCAATATCCTGATCGAAAGTTACCTCAGTTTCCTGGGCCTTGGCGTACAGGAACCCTATACGAGTTGGGGTCGGCTGATCTCGCAAGGTACCAAGGAAATTGAAACCGGCCTCTGGCTGCTGTTAATCCCGTCTGTGTTTCTCACGGTGACGATGTTTTGCTTCAATTTTATTGGTGATGGATTGCGTGATGCCCTGGACCCGAAAGACCGATGAAAGCCCCGTTGCTCAAATGTACCCATTTATGTGCCCATTTCGAGGTCAAAAACGGCACTGTACAAGCTGTAGATGATCTTAATTTCTCCATTAACCGTGGTGAATGTATTGGCATAGTCGGTGAGTCCGGCTCCGGCAAGACGCAAAGCTGCATGGCGATACTGGGTCTTTTGCCACGCAATGGGTCGGCGACCGGCAGCGCAATCTTCCGGGGTCAGGAAATACTCAACACCCGACGCAAAGTTCTGGACCGCATTCGCGGTGAGTCGATCGGCATGATTTTTCAGGACTCGATGGCCGGACTGACTCCTTTTATGAGAATAGGCGATCAGCTTTGCGAAGTCTTGATCGAACATCAGGGCATGAGTGAAGCAGAAGCCCGTACCCGAGTTCTGGAGGTTCTGGATATTCTCCAGTTTCCGCAGCCGAAGCGGCGTCTCAGAATGTACCCGCATGAATTATCGGGTGGCATGCGTCAACGCGTCATGATCGCGCTAGCCCTGGTGTGCAAGCCGGACCTGATTATCGCAGATGAACCGACCACCGCCCTGGACATCACCATTCAGGCGCAGATTCTGGAGTTTTTCGCCGGGCTAAAAAAGCATACTGATACGGCCATCATTATGATCACCCATGATTTTGGTGTGGCCGCCGAACTCTGTGATCGTGTGATCGTCATGTACGCTGGCCGCATGGTTGAAACAGGCAGCGTCGAGGATATTTTTGCGCGACCCCAGCATCCGTATACACAAGCGCTGCTTCGCGCAACGCCACGGCTTGACTCCGATCTGCAGGCGGACCTTCTGCTGATACCCGGCCGGCCGCCGAACCTGCAGAACATTCCGCGCGGCTGCTCCTTTGCCCCGCGGTGCACACAGACGCTGGAGCAGTGTCGGCTCGAGCGTCCTGAACTGGGCAACAGATTTGATGAGCATTGGGCCGCCTGTTTTGTGAGGCAACCGCAATGAAACCAGCTATCTTGAATGTTGAAAATCTTACCGTACATTTTCCAGTACGCCAGAAAAATACCCTGCTGCGCTCAACCATGAGCATGCTCCGGGCTGTGGATGGAATCAGCTTCTCAATTCGCGAAGGTGAAACACTGGGAATTGTCGGCGAGTCGGGCTGTGGAAAATCTACGCTTTCAAAGGCCATCCTTCAGCTCATTAAACCGACCTCAGGACAAGTTGTCTGGCAGGGTGAAACGCTCAATGAGTTGTCTCTGCAGGAAATGGATCAAAAACGACAGGAATTGCAGATTATTTTTCAGGACCCTCTGTCCAGCCTGAATCCGCGCATGACTATCGGCACAATTATCGGCGAACCATTAAAGGCGTTTCGCCCACAACTCGACAAAGATGCACGTACCCTGGCTGTTCGCAAGATCATGGCAGAAGTGGGGCTGGAACCGGCTCTGATGAATCGCTATCCACACGAATTCAGTGGCGGACAATGCCAGCGTGTCGGCATTGCTCGCGCCATGATTCTCAAGCCAAAACTTGTGATCTGTGATGAACCGGTCAGTGCTCTCGATGTATCTACACAGGCACAGGTCATCATGCTGCTGAAAAAATTACAACGAGAATCGGGAACTGCTTTCTTGTTTATCAGCCATGACCTTTCGGTGGTACGCTTGATGTGTGAGCGTATTCTGGTCATGTATCTTGGCCGACTGGCAGAAATTGCCGAACGCGACGAACTATTCAACAATCCACGTCACCCGTATACACGCGCGTTATTGAGCGCAATTCCGATATCCGCACCTCAGTCACAACGCCCGAAACGAATTATCTTGTCCGGGGAAGTTCCTTCACCGATGGATCCACCGGCGGGTTGTGTTTTCCATACGCGCTGCCCAAAGGCAACCCGCTGGTGTCAGAAGGAAGTCCCTACACTACAATCAGTTTCACCCAGCCACCAGGTAGCCTGTCATTATTGGAAAGATCAGGATCGAGAAACTGATGGAACGCTGGCAGGCGGCTAGTTGATAATTGACAAATGCCGCGCCAGATGCGGTTGATTGTGGTTCATCCAGCCCTGTACGCGCTTGCTCACCAGATATACCCTCGCAGGTGTGTACAACGGGATTAACGGGTAATCTGCCAGCGCCAGTTGTTCAGCTTGTCGAAGATACGTCGCCCTGCTGTGAACATCAGTAATGTCGTTTGCCGCTGACAGCAGACGATCAAATTCTGGATTATTGTATCCAGAGTAGTTCTGCAAGCTCTCGGAACGCAGCAGCAGTAAAAAAGCGGTCGCATCAGAGTACGGAGCGAAATACGTATACCATGCCACACTGAAGTCTCCCGTACGAAGCAATTTCCGATATCCCTGCGAGCCTATATTGACCAGTTTCGCCTCAGCACCGATGCTTCTCCACATGGCTTGAAGCGCAACCGCAACACGACGTGGCTTCTCACCTGGTAAAACTTCAAAGTTGAACCGCAGCGGGTGACTGGCGGAGAAACCCGCATCTGCCAATAAGTGTTTTGCTTCTTCAGCCCGCTGGTCATACGGCTGTTCAGCAAACGATGCCGGATTGGGTCCATAGTTCGGCATTTCAGCGGGGACCAGATTGGTGATCGGCGGGCTTCCATCGCGAAGAATTTTTTCGGCAATCACTTTTCTATTAATCGAGATTGACAAGGCTTGGCGAACACGGACGTCATCGAGTGGGGGGCGTTTAGTATTTATGATCAAATATTTAAGGCCCGAAGATGTAGAGGTTTTTGTTTCTTCTGGCATATTTTTTCTGAACCACTCAAGACGAGTCAGTGGAACATTCAGCGTCACGTCCAGTTCATTCGCGCGGTAACGCTTAACGGCCGTGTCCTTGTCGGGGATCGGGTAATAATAGACCGCATCGATCTGGACCTTCTCAGCCTCGCGGTAGTATGGATTCTTGACCAGTTTGTAATGAGTGTTCGATAGCCACTCAACGAGCACATAGGCACCGCTTGTGACCATATTTCCCGGCATTGACCATTGTGTTCCGTGTTCTTCGATAGCGTGACGAGGTATTGCCGATGCTGGATATCCAGCCAGCATGTCAATGAAAAAAGGCGCGGGACTTCCGAGTGTAATTTCCAGAGTTAAGGCATCTAAAGCCCGGACGCCGAGCTCAGTTGTGAGCTTGTCACCACGATTAATTGCCCTTGCATTCAGTATTGGAAATATTGTGCCGGCGCCGCGTAAAGCATTTTCCGGGTTCACAATCCTTCGCAACGAATAAACAAAATCCTGCGCACCAAGTGGCGCGCCATCGGACCAGCGCAAGCCTTCTCTAAGCTTGAAGGTATACGTTAGGCCATCATCACTGATTACCCACGATTTTGCGGCACCGGGTTCCAGTTCGCCATTTGCGTTGACCGAGACCAGTCCCTCAAACAAGTCATACATCATCGCACCGGCCGAATTCCCGACAACGAACTGTGGATCAAGCGAACGTAGTTCGGCCTGGGTGCCGCGCCGAAAGATGTTCTTCTGCTCGGTTGCTTGTACCGTTATCGAAATGACAGCACTTATCATCGCCAAGCAAATGAGAAGCCGCGAAGAAAATATTCGACTATGCAATGCTCATCTCGTGTACTGCATCTACCATAGCTTTAACATTGTCCACTGGTGTGTGTTGCGGAACGCCATGGCCAAGATTGAAAATATGCCCGCGTGCATTTTTGGCTTCCGCCAATGTTTCGGCAACGCGGCGTTCAATCTCCTGATGTGACTGAAATAATACATGAGATTCAATATTTCCCTGAACTGAAACCGTCGTGCCGAGCTTCTCGATAGCCTCATTCAGATGCAGGCCATAATCTATCCCGATGACATCTGCACCGCATGACTTGATGGCATGCAGGGAGCTATGCGCGCCGAGACCAAAGTAAATAATCGGTACACCGGTATTTTTGAGATCTGCGATGATGCGTTTGATATAAGGCAGGTTCAGTGCTTCATAATCATACGGCCCAAGAAGCCCCGCAAATGAATCGAACAGCATCAATGCATTGGCGCCGGCTGCAGCCTGCGCCCTCAGGTAATTTGTGGTGTGTCGGGAAACCTTGTCCATCAGGGTTGAATAGATTTCAGGTTCAGCATAAATCAAACGACGGTATGTGGCGAAAAAGTTACTTCCAGCGCCTTCGACCATATACGCAGACACAGTAAAGGGAGCACCGGCGAAGCCAATCAGGGGTACTTTGTTCTGTAGTTCGCGGGCGCAAATTTTTTGTGCCTCATAGACAAAATCTAGACCGTCTGCAGAATCATCGGGAACGATAAGTCGGTCGGCATCGGCTTTGTTACGAATCGGATTCGTATAAACGGGCCCGGTACCGTCAGCGTATTTCAAATCCATGCCCATCGGAACAACTGTGGTTGTGATATCCGAAAAAAATATTGCGGCATCGACGCCCAGTATATCTACTGGCTGAAGGGTGATTTCAGCAGCAATTTCCGGGGTCCGGCAAGCTGTCAGGAAATCACTTTTTGCCAGTACTTTTTGAAATTGTGGTAAATAGCGACCTGCCTGGCGCATCATCCAGATCGGTGTGTAATCGACCTTTTCGCCTCTGCAAGCATGCAGAAAAGTTTTGTTCATCATGCTGCCTCTTCTCCATCCAGTTCCTGACCGCGCCGAGGTTTTTCTTTGCCAAAGAATTTATCAGCAATTTCAGGCAGATCGTTTGTCAATTCTTCCCGATGTTGAGGAAGAATATCAGCTGGCATTCCGTGTATACCCAGATCGGTAAGCCAGCCATACAAAGCATCTGTTTCATCATCAGACAGAATAGAAGGAATCGACGCCAATCGCTTGCCACGCTTCATGTATTGCGGGCTAAAGAAATTAAACGCATGAGTCCAATACTCATTGTAGAAATCATTGCCGGCTTTTCCATCAAGCGCCTGGACTGTTGCTTCGGCGGCTTTGTAGCCACAGCCGAACGCACCTTTGATCGCGGTTTCTGCATAGGCCAGGTTGTCACCGATGCAAATGACATTGCCACGCGCAGCATCTCTAACAGCTGGGCGTAGGTCCATGCTGCAACCCTGCCGGTCAACAATCTTTGCGCCTTCAAACAAATAACTGAAGGCAGAATTTGTCAGAAATTCCTGCAAAATTTGCGGCAGTCTGACCGGACTGGCAACCGGAGCCGAACAACTGATTTCCCAAAGTCCCGGCGGCCATGGGCCGACATTGAGGAATCCTTTATGTACCGACGGCTGTGTAAACCGCGCCCGACGCATTTCACTGAATGGAAGCTCGCAGCGATCGAGAATAAAGCTCATAAACCTGAGTTTTCCAGGGCCACTTGATCGCCCCTCGTCAAATCCAAGCTGATTTGCCAGCGAAGAAAACGACCCGTCAGCCACAATCGCTCGTTTTGCCAGAAGAGTTTCTTCGCCCGCGGTAGTTTTGACCTTGAGGCGGACACCGTCGCCGGTATCTTCGATTTCGAGGCACTTTGTGCCGGCCTGTATTTTGCAGCCTGCGTCTACCGCTTCGCTAAGCAGGCCCTTAAGCATCACTTCTTTGTCGACGACGAATCCATCAATGGTTCTGTCATTCGCATCACGATCAAAAATCGCACCGGACGGAGACACCCAGGATTCATTGAAACAAGGATCCAGCTCGCCGGCATAAGCGAAAGAGGCATCTGCGGGGAATTCGTGCATGCGAATGATGTGTTGTCCGGGTGCTCCAACATCTATTGTGCAAGTGGCGCGATTAATATTGACGTCAGTGACGGGCTTGTCAGATGAAAAGCCTCCGCTGCCCAGTCGAAGCAGACGGCTGCAGAATCGCGTTACCTTGCCGGCTTCTTTCAGCTTTTCGATGATTAAAACGTTCAGACCGTCACGCGCAGCCTTGCGGGCGGCCATACAGCCCCCGGGTCCGGCACCTACGATAATCAAATCATATTTCACTGTGTCACTCCCACTTTAACTGACGGGAAATTATACTGTTGTAA
>Ga0233413_10000613_pt1 | contig 16854 bp, 14 predicted proteins | sample Na_anoxic_6_MG_FD_189019 | JGI IMG/M metagenome (GOLD analysis project Ga0233413, IMG submission 189019) | Seawater microbial communities from Saanich Inlet, British Columbia, Canada - Na_anoxic_6_MG | ecosystem: Environmental > Aquatic > Marine > Inlet | place: Canada: British Columbia... | reverse complement strand
TCGGGGATCCGCCGCTTGTGCAGGCTTTGAGTGGTGGTGAGCTAATCGGCTATGTATATCTCAATTCCGATTTCGTCAATTCAACAGGGTATTCCGGCAAACCCATTCACCAGTTGATTGCCATCGACATGAATGGTGTTATTCGCCAGGTGCTGTTGGTCGAGCATCATGAACCCATCGTCCTGGTCGGCATCTCGGAAGCCCGGATTGCCGGAATTCTTGATGATTACGCCGGGCTGGATATTGGCGCGCTGGTCCGCAAGACTGATGGTGATCATCAGGTTGATATCGTCACCGGTGCGACGGTGACGGTGATGGTGATGGATGACACTATCCTGCGCAGTGCGATCAAGGTTGCACGTCGATTGGGTCTGGGTGGCCTTAAATCTGAGCGTAAACAGGCCGGCCCGAAGGCCACCATTAATATGGATTTTGTACAGCAAGAGGACTGGGCGGCATTAACGAGTGACGGTTCAGTTACCAATCTGAAGCTGACGCTCGCACAAATTAATACGGCCTTCGAACAGTCGGGGAACGAGATTGCGGCGTCCAGGCGTGAGGAAGGTGATGCAGAGGAAGTATTCATCGATTTGTATGCAGCGATGGTTTCGGTGCCAGCCATCGGGCCGAGCATATTGGGTGAGTCCGAGTACCGTAATCTGGTTAAACGACTGGAACCCGGTCAGCATGCCATTGTGCTGGCTGGCGATGGCCGCTATTCATTCAAGGGATCCGGTTACGTGCGTGGCGGTATCTTCGACCGTTTCCAGATTCTTCAGGGCGATACTTCGATTCGGTTTCATGACTTTCACCACAAGCGTCTGCGTCGGATTGCAGCCGACAGTGCGCCGGGTTTAAAGGATGTCGATCTCTTTGTTATTCCTGCCGAGCTTGAATTTGATCCGGCGGCACCCTGGAGACTGGATCTATTGGTAGGGCGCGAAATTGGTCCGACCGAAAAGACCTATCTGACCTTCAATCTGGACTACCGGACGCCGGATAAATATTTGCTACTCCCGGAGCCGGAATCGATCATCACAACCATCAGGCGTAGCCTGGATATACCGGACCCGGCATCAGCTGATGCGCCCGTGTGGGTCAAGATGTGGGTCATCAAGCTGCCGGAAATTATTCTCATACTGGTCGGGCTGACTGTTCTGACTGCAATCTTTTTTTTCCAGGATTGGTTGGTCAAGCGTCCACTCCTGACCGATCGAGTACGTGTTGGTTTTCTTATCTTTACGTTGTTTGGCATAGGCTGGTATGCGAATGCGCAGCTCTCGGTAGTTAATATCCTGGCCGTGTTTAGTGCTTTGATCGGTGGCTTCGACTGGGGCTACTTCCTGATGGAACCCCTGGTCTTCATCCTGTGGGCCTCGGTATTTGTTGCCTTGCTCTTCTGGGCGCGGGGCCCGTATTGTGGCTGGTTATGCCCTTTTGGCGCATTACAGGAATTGCTCAACCGTCTCGCCAAGCTTGTCAAAGTTCCGCAAATTACCTTGCCATGGGGCCTGCATGAGCGTCTGTGGGCACTCAAGTATCTCATTTTCCTGGTGTTATTTGGGCTCTCTTTACACTCTCTGGATTGGGCTGAGCGCCTTGCAGAAGTTGAGCCATTCAAGACTGCCATTGTTATGAAGTTTGTGCGCGAATGGCCATTTGTGCTGTTTGCTATCGCCGTCATAATTCCCGGGTTATTTATTGAGCGCTTTTATTGCCGTTATCTGTGTCCGTTGGGCGCTGCGCTGGCCATACCCGGTCGACTGCGCATGTTTGCCTGGCTTAAACGCTACAAGGAATGCGGTACTCCGTGTCAGCGTTGCAGCAACGAGTGCATGGTTCAGGCAATTCATCCCGAAGGGGAGATCAATGTTAATGAGTGCTTGTATTGCCTGCACTGCCAGGTCGTTTATTCGGATGAACACGCCTGTCCGGTTATGATTCAAAAACGCCTGAAAAAAGAGCGCTTGGTCGGACTTTCATCTGCAGAAAGCAGGCCGCAGGTTGAGCAGATTATTGCTGATCTTAAAGCAAAGAAGGAGGCAACCACTGATGCTCCCTAATAGTTAGTAGAGAGTAATTTATTCTCCCGCTGCAAAGTGGGTTAACAACCTAAGTAAAAATAGAGGACAGTAGTGATGACAGACGATACAGCAGACAAGAAAGGCCTTTCCCGGCGCGACTTGCTGGGGGGCTCGGCTAAAGTTGCGGCACTCACAGGTGCCGCCGGACTCGCCACAGCTGGTGGTTCCCTGTTTGCGCCGAATTCGGCCCAGGCGGCGGCCTCTAACAAGGCTAATGTTGCTCCGGGGGATCTGGACGAGTACTACGGATTCTGGAGTAGTGGCCAGGCCGGTGAAATGCGTATCCTGGGTTTGCCTTCGATGCGCGAGCTAATGCGTGTGCCGGTCTTTAATCGGTGTAGTGCCACCGGATGGGGTTCGACCAATGAGAGTAAAAAAATTCTCCGCGATGGTTTAACGCCTGAAACCCAAAAATATCTCGATAAGCATGGTGATGTCTGGATGAATGGTGACTTGCATCATCCACATATGTCATTCACCGATGGCACCTATGACGGTCGTTATCTGTTCATGAACGACAAGGCCAACACGCGAGTAGCGCGAGTGCGTTGTGATGTCATGAAGTGCGACAAGATTACCGAGATCCCCAATGCTTCGGATATTCATGGCCTGCGGCCACAGAAGTATCCACGCACCGGTTATGTCTTTGCCAATGGTGAGCACCGTGTGCCTATTCCGAATGACGGCAGCATCCTGGATGAACCTGAGAAGTACCACGCAATTTTCACGGCGCTTGATGGCGATAGTATGGAAGTTGCCTGGCAAGTTATCGTCGACGGTAATCTCGACAACTGTGATGCGGACTATCAGGGTTTGTATGCTTTCTCCACCTGTTACAACAGTGAGGAGGCCGTCAACCTGGCCGGCATGATGGGTAATGAACGAGATTGGGCTGTAGTTTTCGATATCAAGCGTATCGAGGCCGGTGTCAAGGCGGGTGACTTCCAGAAGTTGGGTGGCGTGCCGGTACTTGATGGCCGCAAAGGCTCCAAGTACACGCGTTATATCCCGATTCCAAATAGCCCTCATGGTTGCAACACGGCTCCTGATGGTCGTCATGTGGTGATCAACGGTAAATTGTCGCCAACCGTGTCAATAATCGATGTCACTCGGCTGCCGGATTTGTTCAATGACAAGATTGAGCCCCGCGATACCATTGTCGCTGAACCGGAACTGGGGTTAGGGCCTTTGCACACTGCCTTTGATGGCAAGGGCAATGCCTATACAACGCTCTTCCTGGACAGCCAGGTGGTTAGCTGGAATATCCAGAAGGCCATCGATGCTTATAACGGCAAAGAGGTTAATCCGATCATCGACAAGGTCGATGTGCAATATCAGCCGGGTCATAACCATAGCTCCATGGGCGAGACCAAGGAGGCTGATGGCAAGTGGCTGGTGTCACTGAACAAGTTTTCCAAGGATCGATATATCAATGTCGGCCCGCTCAAGCCGGAGAACGAGCAGCTCATCGATATCAGTGGCACGAAGATGGAGGTTGTCCATGATGGCCCTACCTTTGCAGAACCACATGATTGCATCATCGTGCGCGCCGACATCGTTAATCCTAATTCAGTGTGGAAGAAGGGCGATCCCATCTGGGCCGAAGCTACGGCACAGGCAAAGAAAGATGGCGTCAATCTGTACACCGACTCCGAGGTAATTCGTGATGGCAACAAGGTGCGTGTCTATATGTGGTCAGTAGCACCTAACTTCAGCATGGAAAAGTTTACCGTGAAGCAGGGTGATGAAGTTACGTTGTATGTCAGCAACAATGATCAGATTGATGATCTGACGCATGGCCTGACGATTGCGAACTATGGTGTTGCCATGGAGGTTGGCCCTCAGGCAACTTCATCAATCACCTTTACGGCGGACCGTCCGGGAGTGCACTGGTTCTATTGCCAGTGGTTCTGTCATGCACTGCACATGGAGATGCGCGGGCGCATGCTGGTCGAACCGGCCTAGTTGATAGCTTGGGCTATAGATTGCCTGGGTAAAAGTTTGTTCGTACAAACAAATCGGGCACGCCCGGCGGTCAGCCATTGGTTGATCGTCGGGCTATGTCTCCTGGTTCTGACGCTTCCCTGGAATGTAGCGGCCGAGATCGTGCCTGTGGCGCCGGGCGACGGTACGCTGCAGACAGCGATCAATGCCGCCAACCCCGGCGACATACTTACGCTACAGGTCGGTATTTATACCGGAGCGGTTGCCATCAACCACAGTGTTACCGTGGTTGGACTGCCAGGCAGTGTGCTCGACGGCAAGGGAAAAGGTCATGTTGTCTGGATCAATGCACCTGATGTCGCTATTCGGGGCATTTCACTGCGCAACTCCGGCTCCAGTCTGGATACTGAGGATAGCGGTATCTTTGTCACCGATCAGGGTGACTGGGCGCTGATCGAAAACAACCATTTTGAAGACAACCTGATCGGCGTGTATCTGAAAGGCCCCGAACAGGCAGTGGTGCGGAAAAATGTCATCGTGGGCAGTCAGCATCATCGTGTTAATGACCGGGGAAATGGTATTTACCTGTGGAATACTCCGGGCTCACGAATCGAGGATAACGATATTCGTTATGGCCGTGACGGAATCTTCGTGACCACCAGCCATCACAATGTATTTCGTAATAACCGTATGCGGGATATGCGATATGCGATTCACTATATGTACACCCAGGACAGTGAGGTCATAGACAATCGCTCGGCTCGAAATCATTCTGCCTGGGCGCTGATGTTTTCTGATCGTCTGACGGTGACCGGTAACCAGTCAGTTGAAGACCGCGATCGCGGACTATTTTTGAACTTTGTTAACTATTCCAGTCTGAAGGATAATCGTGTATCAGGTGGGGCGGAGAAGTGTGTCTTTATCTACAATGCCAATTTCAACACATTCAGCAATAACTCCTTTGAAGAGTGTGACATTGGCATTCATTTCACGGCGGGTTCCGAGAGCAATGAGATTTTTGATAATGCATTTATCGGTAACCGCACCCAGGTAAAGTATGTTGGCACACGTCACATTGAATGGTCGCTTGATGGCCGTGGGAATTACTGGAGTGACAATCCTGCCTTTGATCTAAATGATGACGGTATTTCAGATCGAGCTTACCAGCCTAACAACGTAGTAGATCAGATTGTCTGGCAATATCCGGATGCAAAATTATTGCTCGGTAGTCCGGTCATGCAGCTTTTGCGTTGGGCTCAGTCGGCATTTCCTGCCTTGCATCCTGGTGGGGTGCGCGATAGCGCTCCATTGATGGTGCCTCCAAACCTGGAAGGCTGATCGAATGTCGATGACTACAGATTCTGCCATTGAGCTCAGAGCGGTTGAAAAATGCTATGGCAAGGCGGTGGTGGTTGATGGCATCGATCTTCAGGTTCATCGTGGTGAGTGCTTCGTACTGGTTGGGCACAATGGCGCCGGTAAGACGACATTAATGAAGCTCATGCTGGGTCTGGCACGGCCCAGTGCCGGCAAGGTCTTGATACTGGGGAAAGACCCGGCCAGCCGGTCATTCGTAGACCAGCGTCAGGCGCTGGGATTTTTACCTGAAAGTGCTTCCTTTTATCCGCATATGACGGGACTGGAGTTGCTCGGCTATTACGCACGCCTGAAAGGACTGCCTGATACTGAGATCGGTCAGCGGTTGCAACAGGTGGGCCTGCATGAGGCAGCTGAGAGACGTTTGAATACTTACTCCAAAGGTATGCGCCAGCGTTTGGGGCTTGCTCAGGCCATACTCGGCACGCCACAGTTGTTGTTTCTCGATGAGCCAACCACAGGGTTGGACCCGATAGTGCGGCGTGATTTTTACCAAATTATCAGTGATTTACGTGCCAGTGGCACGACTGTCGTGATTTCATCGCATGCCCTGAATGAAATTGAGGCACAGGCTGATCGGATTGCGGTTATCAAGCATGGAAAATTGATGGCCTGTGGCAGTCTTGAAGATCTTGGCAAGCAAGTGAGCCTGCCGATACGTACCCGTCTTGAAGTTACAATGGGCAGCGCTGCTCGTGTTGCAGAACAACTTGCAGCACGTATCCAAATTGACAGGGTCAATGAGCACAGTATCGATCTGCTTTGTCCGGAGGATGAAAAAATGTCATTGCTGCGACATATCACCGATCTTGGTGAGATCGTGCAGGATATTAGTATGACTGCGCCACGACTCAATGAGATCTACCTGCATTTCATGGACGAGGAGCAACCATGATTCGTAGGCCACAGACAATATTTATATTGGCTGCAAGAGAGATTCGTGATGGCTTGCGTAATCGGTGGGTTGCTTCGACTATCCTGCTGCTGGGTTTGCTGGCACTGGCACTAAGCTATCTGGGTTCAGCACCGACCGGTGAGATCAAAGTGGGTGCACTGGAGGTTAGCGTTGTCAGTCTTACCAGTCTGAGCATGTACCTGCTGCCCCTGATTGCATTGATGTTGTCTTTCGATGCTCTGGTCGGTGAGTTCGAACATGGCACCATGTTATTGCTGCTGACTTATCCGGTGGCCCGCTGGCAAATTATTTTTGGCAAGTTCCTGGGGCATGCGACCATTCTTCTGGTGGCTATTGTGGTTGGTTATGGTGGCGCATTGGGCGTGCTCATTCTAACCGGCGACGGTGATGCAACCGGGTGGCAAAACTACTTTGCAATGATGGCCAGTACCCTTTTGCTTGGCTGCGTATTCCTCAGTATTGGCTATTTGATCAGTTCGCTGGTGCGTGAGCGTGCCGTTGCAGTTGGTGCAGCGATAGGCATCTGGTTACTGCTGGTGGTGCTATACGACCTCGGACTGCTCTCTATGCTGATGATCAATGAAGGTGAATTTATCAGTGAAGGATTATTCTCAGCACTTATGCTGGCCAATCCGGCCGATGCCTATCGGTTATTCAACTTTACCGGCTTTGGCGAGGTCGGACATCTGGTGGGCGTAATCGACGTTGATGCTGATGGTCAATCCAGTTGGCTGGCACCGCTCGTCTCCATGGGGCTGTGGGTAATTATTCCATTTTTGCTGACAACGGCTCGTTTTCATCAACGTGAGCTTTGATCACTTGGTATTTATCCATATTTGCTTGCTGCCGTGAGCGGGATAGAATTTATTATTAATTATTGGTAGTCAACTATGGAAAAGAGAGAGCTTTCAGAGCAAGAGACGATCCAGTACGGTGAGCTATCTTTACTCGCTCATCGCCAACTGGCTGCCGTGCAACGGCAATTGGGGCCAGGCATGAGTTTCTGGCAACGCCGCAGTTTTCGCTCGCGCCACCGGCAGATTCAACACAGACTAGGCGCTCTGTTGCAGCTTAAGGGCGGAGAAAGGGAGGAAGCAGAAAAATCTATTGAAGAGGACCTGAAGTATATTGGCAGCGGTAAAAAAGGTTGGACCTATGTCTCTGCCGGTGAGATAGACTATTTACAAGGTTTGCTAAAAGGGCTTGAGTGAATTCTTAATTGCTATGAGAAATATTTTTCTATTTATTGTCATCTTCCTGACATCATCGACTGCATTTTGTGCGGGGCAGTTCCAACCGTATGAGATAAAGGCTGGTATTTCCTACTATTCTGATGAATATACAACTCAGAATATTACTTCACAGCTTGGTGAAGAAAAAAATATCGAAGAGGTCTATCAGAACTACAACTACTATGAGGCAATATTTGACGCTCAAGAGCGCATAGTAATTTTTATAGCCTATGAAAAGGGCGTTATTGAGTTTTCGGAAGCCTATTCTTACGATGCTGACGGAAACCTGGTAAAGAAAGTAGTGAAAAACTCAGATGGCTCGGAATCGATTGTAGAGTTCTAAGCCTGATCGAAGATCGCAAATTCTGGAAGAACTGCTACTTTGATACATCACTCAGTGATTTATATAGTTCATCCTTAGGCGCGAGCTTGAAGAATTCCAAATAACTGGGAGGGTTTTCAGTTACGCCCCTTTCCGAGACAAGCTTAATATTGATATTTCTAAGTCCTGCCTTGTACGAAAAGTCGTCCAAAATTTCGATAATATCGTTGTCAAGATAGCGCGTTTTTCTGACATCGAGTTCCAGAAAAGAATTTTCCGGAAGCTGATCCAATTCTTTCAGGATTGCCCCTTTATTGAAAAAAGTAACCTCTTCGGCCAAAGTCATTTTGATCCTTCCGTCATCAACATTTTCTCCTTCTATATGAAGGAAATGTGAATTCTGGAAACTCTTAATTAAAACTACTGCGATCCCGACACTCAAACCAAGGCCAATGCCAATAAGAAGGTCGGTAAAAACAATGCCGAGAACTGTAACCGTAAACGGAATAGACTGTTTCCAGCCCAGTTTATACATGGTTTTGAACAACGCTGGTTTGGCTAGTTTATATCCAACGATTAATAATATTGCTGCCAAAACAGATAGCGGAATCATGTTCAGTAGTCGGGGCATCAGAATTACCGATATCAATAACAACAACCCGTGAACCATCGTGGATACCTTGGTTCTGCCGCCAGATTGGATGTTGGCGGAACTGCGGATAATTACCTGGGTAATGGGGAGTCCGCCGATAAGGCCGGAAAGCATATTCCCGGTACCCTGCGCCAGTAACTCTCTGTTGGTTGGGGTTACTCGTTTCTCAGGGTCCAGTTTGTCTGTTGCTTCGACGCATAACAGTGTCTCCAAACTTGCCACCAGTGCAACGGTAAAAGCAACAACCCATATTTCTGAATTGGTTATGGCACCAAAATTGGGAAAGCTGAACTGGGCAATAAATGATGCCGCATCTTCAGGGACGGGGACATTCACCAGATGATCAGAAGAAATTCCGAACGTTGTATGGTTTTTTGTAAGAATAAAAAAAACAATCCCGACAACAACCGCAACCAATGGCCCCTGCACCAATTGAAATACCTTTCCTTTTTTAGACAATACGTTGTCCCAGAGAAGTAAGATTCCAATCCCTACGAAGGCAATAATCGTTGGTCCCGGGCTTATGTAGGTGAATGTGTTAACCAGCGCCGAAAAAGTATTGTGACCATCGATTTGCAAAAAGGCTAATTCTCCCTCGGGGCTATGGTCGTATCCAAAGAAGTGCGGGATCTGTTTAAGAACAATAATTATTCCTATCCCGGTCAACATGCCTTTAATTACGGAAGAAGGAAAATAATAGCCGATAATGCCTGCCTTCAAGACTCCTAGCAGTAATTGGATGGCACCTGCCAATACAACTGCCAAAAGAAAATTCTCGTAGCTGCCCAAGGCCCCTATAGCGGTCAGGACAATTGCAGCCAACCCGGCCGCTGGACCGCTGACTCCTACCTGCGAACCGCTGATAGAGCCAACAACTAACCCTCCTATTGTCCCGGCAATGATTCCGGAGAACAAAGGAGCCCCGCTAGCCAAGGCAATGCCCAGACATAAAGGCAGAGCCACAAAAAATACGACTATGCTGGCGGGGAGATCATTTTTTAGATTTATAAATGGACTAAAACTACGGTTATTTAACATTGATACTCGAATTAAAAAACTTAAAAAGCTTAAATAGTATAGAGAACTGTTTTTTGGAAAGGAATATGCAAAATACCTCGGTTCGATAGATTGCTCCGATATAAGTTCGACTTAATTTGGTGCCTGGTTTGGTCCTGGATCCAGCCTGTCAGGCTAAATAAGACCAGCGGGCCCGTGACGATCCTCGCATTCAGAGGGATGTTAATTACACAACTAATAAAATTCTAACTATGATGGCGCTTCCGGTTGATGAAAAAGTCATTCCTCCAAAGAAGAAATTGCTCTACAAGTTTGTTCTTCTCTGTGTTTTTCTGGCAAGTTACTTTGCTTATCTCAGTTTTCAGTATGGTGTATTAACAGGTGGCATGGCATCAGCGCTGACCTGGTCTTTTTTTGTTCTATGCACACCGATAGCAGATGCTGGCTTCTTGCTGGACTTTCCACTTAGATTGCTATTTGGCATCCGCATGCTGGTTTCTGAAATGGTTGTTTGGACAGTTGCGATCACTCTGAATGTGTTTTCGCTGATTTTCTTTGCAGAGTATTACGACACAACGTCTTTGACGAAGCTTTTGCATGCAATACTCACCATGCCTTTCCCCTATTGGAGCGTGATTATGCTTTCCGCAGCGGGCACATTTCTTTCAATTCGATTTGCCGATGAGCTCATGGATGTGGTTCATCATCGGGACAGAAGTTTTTATCACCGTCATGGGTTTAAGCATGAATTATTAGTGATTGTGTTTTTTGTAATTGTTCTTGTTGGGTGCTATAAGCTCATAGCTTCGCTCGGGATTGAAGCTAATTACTGAGAGTTAGATCGCGTTCTGCCCTGATGATTTAATTGATCAGAGTCTGTTTGGTTGAAACTTGAGCTAATACGGCTAGTGATCCTCACCATCCTCTTCTTCCGCCGCTGTTTCCGAGCCTGGTTCCACCCATTTTTCTTCTTTATGCACAAGGTTGTAGTGGCAGCGGATGCAGGTTTTCTCCGTCTTCTGGTGTTGCTTTATTTCGTTGAACCATTTACTTGCAGGCTTGTGGCAGACCTTGCATTTCTCGCTGTTCTCTTCAAGCATTTGTGCCCGAACAGAATTTGCCAGTTCAGGACGTAAGTCCTCCCATTCGGGGATGTCGCGCAGGCTGTTGGAGATGGTATGGAACGGGCTTTCGCCTATCGTGCCTTTATTGATGTAAAAGAACTTCCAGAGGAAGAACTCTCTGACGCTATGGGGGTTGTGACAACCCAGACAGCCAACCTTGATGCCCCTGTCATTGTCGTAATGAGGTGATTCGCGATACTCCTCGTAAGGATAGGCGTGACATTCGGCGCAGCCAACAGTCACATTGAAATGTCCGAGATCAATCTCTTTGGTTGGGTTGTAGTCTTCTATCGATTCGCTCAGCGTGGCCGTTTGTTTGTACTCTTCATAAGGTACAAATATTTCGTGGCAGGTGGTGCAAACATTAGCCCGCGTAAAGCGGCTATGCGTCCAGCTTAAAACGCCAATGGTAAGCAGCAGGATTAGCAGCACAGCAACTGTCAGGACGCGTGCAAATGTTGATGCAAGGAAATTTGGTAATTTCACTCTGTCATCCCTCTATCATGAATTATGAGTGGCATTTGGCTTACCCGTTCAACTGCTTGTAAATGGCAAGGTGCTTTGCATTGTCTACTTTGATATCCCCATACTCGTCACCTGGTTCGACTGGTGTGATCGTGACCACTGCATCGTTCCAGATCTGAGCACCGGTTTCCGGATCAATGTTGACCGGGACAATGTCGTTGGGGTTAACGCCTTTATCTCGCCACCAGAGATTGTGATCGATATCCGCATCTTCTTGCTCCTCGTGAGCGAAAGAAGCATGGGTATGTGGGTCAGCCTGAGCCACGCGGCCATAGGAGCTATGGCCTACTGAAGTACTGATGCCGATGGTTTTCGGGTGTATTCCAGAGGTCACCCATGCCTTGGTTACCAAATGGCCAACTTCACTGGTAACTCGTATCAGGCCGCCATCCTCGATGCCGAGTTCTTTCGCCGCTTCCCTGTTAATCCACAGTGGATTGGCGTGCCATAGTTCAGACAGGTATTTCAGATTGGCTGTCATTGAAAGGGTGTGATAGGCAACTTTGAACGTGGTAAAGACAAACTCATTTGATTTCAGCGCCGCATGGTTCGGGTTCTCATTCCAGGCTGGCTTGCTTAGCTCGATCTTTCCGGATGGAGTAGGGAAGCCTGTTGCAGGGTAGGTCTGGTACTTGGCCTTGATCGGTTCCCCGTTCTTGATTATCTGCCTCGTCGCTGGATCTATCTTGCCGTATGGCGGCCAGACACCCTTGGACTTTAGTTTTTTATAGCTTTTCTTTTCCATCCCCGGGGTCGCTTCGACCGTCTGTTTGACCCATTGCTTGGTATCGGTGAACGCCCAGTACTGCTGCATGCCACGACTGCCGTCCGGGTCCAGGACTGCGATGATCTTCTTCAGCGTCATCCGTACATCCTGAGCCTCACCGCGTGGCGGAATGCTCGGGTAACTCATGCTGATCCATGGCCAAAGGGCGGTAGGACTACTGGCTACATCGTGTCGTTCTACATCTACGACATCAGGAAGAATAATGTCGGCAAACTCTGCGGTTTCGCTCATGAAGGGGCTGAAGTCGATGAGATAAGGGATCAGTTTGGTATCCTTTAGCACCTCTCGCCAAACACTTGCAGCAGGGGAGGAATAAGCAGGGTTGCTCATATGATTGAACATGACCTGAACTCGGCGTGACCCGTCTTTTACCTCGAAGGGGAAGGCAGGGTTCAATTGCTTTGAAGCGCCTCCCAACGGGGCTGGTTCCGGCTGTGGTGCACCGACATTGAACTGGCGTGGCAGGCAGTTGCCGCCTTCCCTGTCGATATTGCCGGTGATTGCGGCCAGCAGTAAGCAAGCCATCTCCGCATCAATTCCATTTTGATGCCAGCTGATTCCATTTTGGCTGACGACCGTGCCCGATTTTTCCTTGGCGAACTCAATCGCAATCCTCTTGATGGTTTTTGCCGGAACCCCGCTGGCCTGTTCTGCCCGTTCAGGGGTGAATTCTTCCAGGTCTGCCGCCAGTTGTTGGCTGGAATAGTTGGTCCAGGTATTGATGAAGTCCAGATTTGCCAAGTCCTTTTGCAAAATGACCTTGGCCATTGCCAAGGCAACGATGCCGTCGCTGCCGGGGAATACGGGAACCCATTCATCGCTTCGCCCGGCGGTATTGGACATACGTACATCGAAAGTGACTAGCTTCAGCCGATTGTTGACAATACCGTCGGTCAGCCGCTGTGCCAGGGGAAGCGCGGTCTCCATGATATTGGCACCAAAATTGAGCACATATTTTGTGTGCTCAAGATCAGGCAGAACAAAATTGACGCCCAGTGCTTTTTTCAGTGTTGTCTGCTTGGGGGCGGTACCGATGGCGGGCAGGCGGCTGCGGATCACCGATTGAGAGCCCAGTGTGTCCATAAACCGGACCGGGCCACCATCCTTGAAGCCGCCCTCATTGAGGTAGATGCTATCGGCATCAGTCAACGCAGCCTGTACTTTGCCGGCTACTTCGGCAATGGCTTCATCCCAGCTGATCTCCTGCCACTTCCCGGCACCGCGTTCGCCGACGCGCTTTAAGGGGTTAAGTATTCTGTCCGGGTCTGAGGCGCTAAAGAAAGAGGCCAATCCTTTGGCGCAGAATTTACCTCGCGTGGCAACATGGTCGGGGTTGCCTTCGGCCTTCCTGATTTCGCCTTCTTCGGCATAGGTAAAGCCGCCGTCAAAATACGGGCACATGGTGCACACGTAAGGCTTTCTCTCCCGTGCATGGAAAGTTCTTATTTGATGGAAGTCCTTACCACCAAGATCAAGTTCCATAGCGCCGACAAGCCCCGGACAGGCCGCGGTAGTCGCGGCTGCACCGAGTTTCATGAAGTTGCGTCTGTCGATATCTGCCATTATTCGACTCTCCTTAATAGAATGTCTGCAGATACTGGCCGCCCATAACCCACCAGATTCTCATGCCGTAAACACCGATGGCCACCATGAAGCAGGCGGTCAGCACACCAATTTTGGTTCTTTTCAGGGGCGTAACAAGAATGAATAGAGGGATGATCAGTCCGATAACAATCTCCAGCCACAGGTAGGGAAAGTGGAACACGCCCAAAAGCACTTCCTCATGCCCCATCACCTCGGCCTGACTGCCGTATATGCTTTGCATGAATTCCAGGAATAACAGGAATCCGTCGAAGACAAGCCCATACATCATGAATTGAGCCATCTCTACATTAAGTTCCCAGTCGATTCGTTTTTCTGCGGCAACGAATAAGTTTCGCACGGCGAGAATCAGTATCAGCAATCCGATACCGGATATGAATGCACCGGTGAGAAACAGTAGTGGCGCCAGGGCCGTATGATTCAGGAACCGGCCCGGATTAAGCTCCATGACCACGCCGGTATACCAGTGGGTCGACAAGGCCAGCACAATAGAAACGATGCCGACGATTTTGGCCCACACCGGGTCATTCTTTATCACGAAATAGCTGTAGATAATCATCGCGATCGGATAGGACATGATCAGTAACGAGCCCCAGGACATGGGGCCGGTGGCATGCCAGTAACTGGGCAGCATCAGGTAGGGGAAGCGCAATGGCTTGCCCAGATCCCAGATCAGCAGGATGGGGACCAGCATCAACAGCACGATAGCGGTTACCGATGCTGACAGAGCCAGTGGCTTATAGCGTTTGATACCAAAAACCCAGCCAAAGCTCGATATCACAAATGATCCCGCACTTGCGCCTACCAGCCAGAAATAAACGGCAATTGTCGCCCCCCACGCAACGTGGTGGAATACATTGAATGTAACTACACTTTCATTCATTACCCGTGGCTCCCTACCTCAAGTAAAGATTCACATAAGCTTCAAAAACATCTTTTGCTTTGTGCGGTATTGTGCGCAGGAAGCCGATGAAGTTATTACCGACTTGCCCCATTGTAGGTTCACCTTCCACGATATCGCCGAAGGCGTCTCCCTCGTGGTTCTTTTTGAAGGTATTAAATTCATCGCGAAGTTGTGTACTCCGGTTTGTGTAGCTTTTTGGCTCGTCCATGATCTCCCAGTCACCACCGATGTAGGAGACAGATGGACTGGTGCCTAATTCCGGTTTCAGTACCGTCAGCGTTTCTCTGGCAGCCAGCTTGGCAACTTCGCTTTTTGGGTCGTTCATGTCGCCAAAAATTCTTGCTCCACCTACACAAGCCTGGACACAAGCAGGCACAACACCTTTTTTCACCCGGTGGATGCACAGCGTGCACTTATCGACCACCAGCTTGGGAAGCTGCCCATCAGTGCGTTTTTCCGGAATGAGATGCCTGGCGTTATAAGGACAGGCAACCATGCAGGTGCGACAACCAATGCAGCGGTTGTATCGCTGCAGAACAAAGCCATCCTTATGCTTGTAAGTGGCTTGAGTAGGGCAGTTACGCACGCAGACCGGGTAGTCGCAGTGGTTGCAGAGGCGCGGCATGAAGATACGCTTGGTGTTTGGGTACGAGCCTTTATCGGCTACCTTCACCCAAGTCCGCCAGACACCCATCGGGACACCGAACTCTGCTTTGCAGGCAACCATACAGGACATGCAGCCGATGCATTTCCTCAGATCGATTACCATGCCGTACCTTTTGACTCCGGCAACACCCTTGGTGCCTGGAGTCTGAAGTCCGAATGAACGGCGATGTTCACGCATGGTTATATCCTTGTTTCATGTTAACTGCTTCAAACCCGCTGTTCCGTTTGGGGCCTTAATTTGTAAATGTTCGACGTATGTAAACAACCAAATTCCAGAGATCTTCCTCGGACAGGCCGACATCAGAGTCTGGCCCGACCGGCTCCATTTCAGTGTTCTCGCTACCGTTCATCATGATCCAGAAGAGCTGTCCGTCTTTCCTCTGTGCAAGATAACCAGGAGTACTGAATGCAGCGGGTTTGATAATGAAGAACTCTGCTTTGGACCCTTTACCGTCTCCCTTGTCACCATGACACTTTTTGCATTTTCTTTTGTAAAGCTTGCCTGCCGACTTAAGAAAAACCTCATCAACTGCTTCGTAGTTAACGGGATTAACCCTGTCGAGATACTCGGGCGGTGCGGTGGGGATCTTATGCTCTCCCCCTGCAACTGCTGTGGTGGCGGTAAAAAGAATCAGGCTCAATATGAATGCAAGCATGCTTGTCATGTTCATATTTATTGCCTTGTGCTTTGCCGCCACCTTGATACCTCGATTATTCCTTTACTCCGGTTCCTTATCGGCCTGGCACCTGAATACCAGGTGTTTTGCTCAGGTTAGGATCTAATTAGTAAACTTGGCGCGCATATAGCTCACCAGTGCCCATAATTTTTCCTCGGACAGACCGGCATCGGAGTCAGGGCCAAACCCTTCCATCTCAGTGCCTTCACTGCCAAGTTCCATGATCCAGTAGAGTTGCCCGTCACTCTTTGCTTCGAAATAACCCGGCACATTGAATGCAGTAGGTTTGATCTCAATATCCTCGGCAGCAGATCCTTGTCCGTCACCATCCGGGCCATGACACTTGCTGCACTTACTCTTGTATGTTCTATACGCTTTCTTCAGAAAAACATCGTCGACATCATCTTCGTCGAAGGTGTTTTCCATATCGAGATAATCTTGCGGGGCAATCGGAGTCTGATGCTCATCCGCTGAGGTCGCTGTGGCGACAACAAGAAGAAATATTCCCAGTACAAAAGACATTACGCCCGCTTGTTTCATGATCTATACCTCTGGTGTTAAAAAAAAGGGGCTGTGCACTATGCGTCAGCCCCTTTTTCCAGGATGACCTACCTCTTAGTAGATGTCATTCGTCGTATTGTAGACATTGAACTTACCTGTCGGTGTGTACAGGCCTTTAACCCGTGCTTTTTCCTTCAGGGTCTTGTCATCGAGGATTACGACCTCGCCTTCTTTGTCCCAGAGAGAAATCCACACTTCGTCACCGTCTTTGTTGAACTCCATGTGTACGACTTTCTTCTCGAAAGTAATTTCTCTGGGTGCAGCTTCAGGTTTGTTTATGTCGAACACGGTCAGGACATTGGATTTTTCCTGGTTGATCGTGTTGTCGCAATAAACATTGGTGCTCTTCGGGTGGGTCTTGATAAACAGCGAGTTACCACCCAGTTCCCATTCCCTGACGACCGTCCAGGCATAGTCTTTTTTCGGGTCGGTGCTGATGATGGAAACAAGGCCCTCACCAAGGT
>Ga0233413_10000609_pt1 | contig 16949 bp, 13 predicted proteins | sample Na_anoxic_6_MG_FD_189019 | JGI IMG/M metagenome (GOLD analysis project Ga0233413, IMG submission 189019) | Seawater microbial communities from Saanich Inlet, British Columbia, Canada - Na_anoxic_6_MG | ecosystem: Environmental > Aquatic > Marine > Inlet | place: Canada: British Columbia... | reverse complement strand
CTTGAAGCAATTGATAGGCATGTGAAATGTCATTCGGGTTGGAAGTCATTGTGGCGGTGGAACCAGGTTTTAAAATTTGAGAAGAACTGTTGTTTTGTGTCTTGGCATTATCAATTCCAGCTGCCACTAAAGTGTGGTTGGTATGACATAATTATTACAGTTTTTTGCTGGTATTAGTCACATTGCTGCTCTGCTCATTGGATAAATCCAGCAGCGGGCCCAGGTATTTCTTGTAAACTTTCCAGCGATGGATTGAATCTGTGTATAGCGGTTGCCGTACCTGAATGCTGCTGTTCGTCATTACGGTGCGGGTATTCTTTTGAAATTCCAAACAGACGTCATTCCAGGGTAGCCCGCAATGCTCCAACAGTTCTCGTGTCACATTCTCCTGTTTGTTGATGAGTTGTTCATACTCTACTGTATAGATCTTCCCTGGGAGTACATCGTTCCAATGCTGGATGAGTTGCTGGTAGTCATGGTACTTGCTGGCCAGGTTCTCCAGGTTGTAGGTATAGGGTACTGAACCCAAGTGAAAGACATTCTTGTAACAGCTGTAGCACACGTCGATTGGATTTCTTTGGACATTAATTATTATTGCATTGGGAAAGATCAGATGAATTAATCCAACATGTATGTAGTTGTTTAATAGTTTATCTGTTAAATATTCAGTCTGATTAAATTGTTCGGCCCTGTGCAAATAGTCATCAGCAATCATCGTTAAGTCATTATCAGACAGGCTATCAGTCCAATATGAATCTTTGGTTGAGAGCTGCTTTGATTGCAGGGCATGACGGATTGCATGATTTAGAGCAAATATCTCTCCGGCACTGGATACTGAAGGATGGCTGGACAGGATGTGCTCCACCAATGTTGAACCACACCGTGGAAAACCAACAATAAAAATAATTTTAGCCGGATTGCCCCGTACATTTTTTCGTTGTAAGAAGAAATCTTTTGAGAAGAACTTGATGATATTTTGTGCTTCTTGTCTGGATGTGTTCGGATCAAACTTCAAGGAGCGGTTCTTCAGGTCATTGCCCGCAATCAGATGTGCAAAATGCTTGTCAATATTGGCCTTCTTATCGTACGCATGTGCCAATGCAAAGTGGGCTATGAGTTGGTCATCCACAGGTAGTCGACGCGACTGAATAATAGATTCAATTTTCCTGATTAATGAATCTGAAACGTTGTCTCCCGGCAGTCGTGACAGGCTCAGCAGGCTGCTGGTCATACGGGGATTGAGATCGATGGCTTTGATTAATGCCGTGCGGGAACCTTCGAGGTCACCGGCATCTGAGAGGAGTTCACCCTTCTCAAAATATAGTTGTGCATTATTCGGGGTAAGACTAATCGCAGTATTAATTAGTTGTTTTGCTGCATCGGTATCACCGGTATATAGACAAAGCCGTGATTTAACCACGAGGCCGGCAACATTCCGCGGATCAATCTCGAGGGTGCGGTTAATGTAGTGAAATGCAGGTTCAATTTGTTGGTGCAGGAATAAAGATTCTGCAGCAACAAGATGTGGCCAGGGATCCTGCGGCAGTTGATCGGCGAGCTGCATTGAGACTGTAGCTGCCTGTGCGTAATTTGTCGCCGTGATGTGGTTGTGAATCAATTTCTGAGCATCGGCAAAAGTGAGCTGCCTGTTGTTGCCGGATTTATCCATATGAATCGTGACAATTTTGTCTTGCTGCGTCATTAGTGCTTCACTTGTGTATTACTGAATATTTATTAAATAGGGGATAGTGGTGCAGCACACTACCAGATCGATAGAGGGCAAAAAACTTTGTTACTGGAAATTGGTGTTAGGCGCAACTTTCCTCTACATTATCCGTCGATATTCTTTATCAATTTATAGCAGGATTGTACATGCCCACGACCGCTACACTAACTATGGTAGACGGGACAAATGTCGTTGTCCCTGATTCACTGGATTTGATTACACCTTATGTTCTGCGTGAGCAGCTGGATTGGTTTGAGGATGAGGTCAGGTTCCTCCGTGAGTTGCTTCAATCAGGTCAGAATATTATCGATATAGGCGCTAACCACGGTGTTTACACCTTGTCGATGGCAGCCACGGTGGGTTCTTCCGGGCATGTGTGGGCATTTGAGCCGGCAGCAGCGACCGCAGATTTATTAAGACAAAGTATTGTCGCAAACGGTTTCGACCAGGTCACGTTGGAGCAGTGCGCACTGTCGGAGACTGAGGGGGCTGCGAAATTATCCGTGCATACCCACTCAGAGTTAAATGCATTGGTGCATGATGAAAATTCTATGCAGCCGACTGAGACTGTGCCGCTTATTACTCTGGATGGCTATGCAGAAAAAATTGGTTGGCAGACGATAGACTTTGTCAAGATTGATGCTGAAGGCGAAGAGGTCAGCATTCTTAAGGGTGGTGAAAGGTTCTTTGATCGATATTCACCGCTGGTCCAATATGAAATTAAGGCAGGTAACAATTTTAACCAGAATCTGGTGCAGGCATTTGCTGCAATCGGCTATGACTCGTATCGCCTGGTGCCTGGCCTCAATCTGTTGGTGCCATTTTATGCTGATATACCAATAGATCGGTTCCAGCTCAACCTGTTTGCCTGTAAATCAGACCGTGCCGATATATTGATAGCAAGCGACAGGTTGATCAGGGAGATTCCTGAATTGGGCATGGCGTCAGGCTTGCTTGAAGAGCATGGATTTGATTGGCGCACCACGCTTGCGAAAATGCCTTACGGAAAGCAACTTGCTGGCCGGTGGGAGCGGGCCGCAACGGGTGGGGATCTTAGCTCAGTAGAAGAAGCTTTAGCTCTGTATGCTTTGAGCAGGGATGTTTCACGACCTGCGCAAGAGCGCTTCGCTGCGCTGGATGCTGCATTTAGCCGGTTTATGAGCCTGGTTGAAGCATCACCCACTCATCCGCGTTTGGCCAGTCTGGCACGAATATCAGCGGAACATGGCGCTCGTGCCGTTGCGGTCAAGACACTCGTGCAACTGTGCAATAGTATTGTGCAGGATAAGTCTGTAAATCTGGATGAGCCGTTCCTGGCGCCGGGGGAGCGTTTTGACTCAGTTGATCCGGGAAGTGCTATCGGCGACTGGGTGTACACAGCAGCAGCTGAAATGCTGGAGCAGTTGATGTCATTTTCTTCTTTTTATCCCGGGCTTGTTGGGCAAGATCGTCTGGAACAGATTTGCCGCAGCGCTTTCGCCGGCCCGCAGATGCATCGGCGTTTGAGCTTGCTTAGACAGAGATTTAATTTGCCGGATGCCAATTAATATTATGAGTGGATCCAGAATTCTGCATCCGACAAGAGCCATGCAAACGACGAGAAAGATGATCCGGCAGTACCAAAAATTTTGTCGCAGGCAGCAAGTGTATATAAGTCAACAATAGCTGCCCGTGAGCCGACCACTGAATTTTCGTACTTAGTTGAATTTTCATATGTAGTGATGGCCGCACGAGCCTGAGGCCGGATCCACGTCTGTATGAATTCCGTGAGCCAGGTTTCGGAGTCGCTGGCCAGGAATATCCGTGCCGCCTGTCCCGGCGTGCAAGTTAGTTGGTGGATGATATCCGCCACTCGCGCATTCCGGTTAATGGCGCTGCGCTGTTTCAGATCTGTTGCCCGGACATGAATGCCGACTAATTTAGCGCCTCCCGGGGCGCTACGCATACTGGTCACGAGTTGCTCCACAATTTGCTTCTCGCTGGGGCGCAGTTGAATACGGCGTGCATATATCGATAAAGACGTCAGAAATGCATCCTTGTGGTTGATACCGGGCTGGCTGGGATAAACAACATACTGTTCCATGCCATCATCGGGGCCACCGACCGGCATCGTCGACAAGTTAATCCACACGTCTGCAGTCGCGGCTACATCCGGATCATGAACATCCAGAATTCGCGGTGCGGTGGCCTTGGCGGCCAGCTCCGGTGTGATGTTCATTGGATTCCCGGCCTGGTGCGCCAAAGTCAGTTCGTGCACATCCCGGTAGTCCAGGCCAGCGGCGTTTTGTGGAAAATCCGGCGGATCAATGAGTGAGGTGGAGGTCGCCATGCCTTCTATATCGGGCATGAAAAAATCCTCAAGGGATGAATCTTCCTTGCCTTCGTACGGCAGGCCAACTCGCCCCGTGCGTTGCAGCCACAATAATTTGACCAGGCGGCCACTCTGATCTGCGAGGCGCAACGCGCATGAAAGAACCCACAGGCGATTACAGAGGCCGGAGGTTACGCTGGTGATGATTTGTTTGGGTTGGTTGTGGGTCATCATCGTAAATCGTCGTGGAAGTGAGAAGCTATTTTGATTGAATCTTGCAAAATATTATCTTTCATCACGAGCGGAAAATGTAATAAAAATATGTGCGGCAAGGTTATCAAGGATTGTGTCTGCACCAGGTCTTCCACATTTCTCTGTATGCATTTTCCAGAGATTGCGTGAATTGTTCCGTATTCATCAGGGTGGATCCGAGCATTTTCTGGCGCAACTGTTCTCGCAACAGAATGAGTCGTGGCCTGTCGGCGGCAAGTGAACAGGCCAGTTCCACGTAGTCATCCTCATTTTTCGCTACCAATTCCGGTAAGCCGACATGCTGCAGGATGCTGGTGCCGACCCGTCCTGCATGCCGGTCTCCGCACAAACTGATGACCGGCACGCCCATCCAGAGTGCTTCACAGGTTGTGGTCGTGCCGTTGTACGGAAAAGGGTCAAGACCGATATCAATTCTGGAATATGCGGTGAGATGCCCGTCTCTGCCAGGGATAAGGCCAAGCAGATCCAGACGTTCCGGGGCAATTCCCTGTCGGCTGAACACCTGTTGGTAGTGTGCCCGGGTTTGTTTGTGGGTGAATGCACTGGACTTTAATATCAGGCGTGATGCGGGTGTAGCTAACAATATTTTGGACCAGACTTTTACAGCCTCAAGTGTGATCTTTGGCAGGGCATTGAAGCTGCCAAAAGTAATATGTTCCTGCTTCAGGCACGGACACGCGGCAACAGCTGGGTGAGGAGTATCGCTCTGGTAGCAAAGAAAGCCATTCGGCAGTCTGATCAGTTTCTCGGCATACCATTGATCGGCATCATCCAGTGGGTCCGCAATGGCATCCGTCAATCGATAATCCATACACGTAAGTCCGGTTGTATTCGGGTATCCGAGCCAGTTCACCTGAACAGGTGCCGGTCTGTGGGTAAATACCAGCAGCCGGTTACTGGCCGTGTGCCCCGCAAGATCAATCAGAATATCAATCTGATCGTTTCTGATCCGTTCGGCTGCATCCCGATCATTCATACCGACAATAGACACCCAATGATCTGCCTGTGCGCGAAAATGATGGGTGATCTGATCTTCTTTCAAGACATTGGCATAGCAAAATACTTCAACCTGTTCCCGGTCGTGTGCGCCAATCAGCTTTCTGGTGAAATGCGCGACAGAATGTGCCCTGAAATCAGGGGACACGTAACCAATTCTCAGTCGTCGGTTTTCAACTCTGGAATTTCGATACGAGGGTTGGTTATCAGCAATATCACTGGTTTGTTGCCGGTCAAATTGCAGTGCAGCTTCGTATAGCTCGGCTTGCAATTTATTTGGCAGGTAATTCAGGGCCAGCAGAAGATTGGAGTGGGCCTGGGCATGTCCCGGCTGGATGGCCAGAGCATTACGGTAGCTGGAAATTGCACCGTCCAGATCATTCTGGTCTCTGAGTGAATTGCCAAGATTATTGTGAGGTGCGGCAGAATTCGGCTCATTTATAATCGCCTGCTTGTAACTGGCAATGGCCTCTTCGCATCTGTTGGTCCGGAGCAGGGCAAGGCCAAGGTTATTGTGGACCCCGGGATATTGTGGATGTTCTGCGGCAACTGCTTTGAAGTGTGTTACCGCTTCTGCATGCTCGCCCATCTGATGGAGTGTTACGGCCAGCTTGAATTGGATGGCCGGATCGACGGCGTCGATGGACAGTGCTGCCCGATATGTGTGAACGGCCGCGCTAAGTTTTCCCTGTCGCCTAAGTACATCACCCAGACATATATAGGCACCAGCGCGTTTGGGGTGTGCCGCAATTACTTTTCGGTAACAGTCGGCAGCATTCGTCAATTTTCCCTGGTCCTGGTAGTTATTGCCGAGATTGCTATTCGTTACCGCATTGCCAGGGTCTAGTTCAAGGGCCCGTTCAAAGTAGTCTGCTCCCGCGGGTAGATTGCCGGCAGCGCTATAGGCAATGCCCAGGCCGTTATGGAAGCTTGGTTGATTCGAATCCAGTTCGATGGCTGTTTGCAGGTGGGTGATGGCCGCTTGAAATTTGCCCAGGCGAAAGACAATGACACCCAGTTCAAAATGAGCCAAAGGATTCCCCGGTTCCAGGGCGAGTACCTGTTGGTACTTCTGTATGGATCCCTCCAATTGGCCCGACTGCGAGAGTCGGCGGGCCTGAGATAGCAAATTGGCACTCAAATGAATTGTCTCTTTCATGTCGCTCAATTTAAATAATAGGCGAAATCATGCCGCCTTTGTTGTTGCATCTTGTGCAATAATATTTTTCTCGGCAAATATTCTTAATAAATGGCCGAAAGCTACCCGTTTGAAAAACTGAATCAGATACCAATTTAATGGCAAGAAAAAAGAGACGTGGTGGCGCCATTACCGGACGCCCGGCGCCTGGTTCAAAGCAGCAGAGGCCGGGGAGCATCCCTTTTCAAGCTGAGCTTGCGCTCGCTTTTCAGCGCATGCAAGCAGGTCATGGTGTTGAGGCCGAATCGATATACCGGCAGATCGTCGCACGCCACAAAACACATCCACAAGCTAACTTCGCGCTAGCCATGTTGATGAATGCGCGGGGTTTGGCAGGTGCTGCGATCGAGCATCTGCAAGTCGTCATACAAACACAACCTGATAATCTGGATGCACAGACTCGCCTCGCTGCCAGTTTGCGAAAACTGAGGCGTGACGAAGAAGCTTTAAGACATTTTAAAATTGCCGCCAGATTGAACTCCGGAGATTATGCACTCTATAACAATATGGGGAATACCTGTCGGGATTTACGGCGCGTTGAAGATGCCGAGCATTATCTGTTGAAAGCTATCGAGCTACAGCCCGATGCACCAGAGGCACACAATAATCTTGGGGCGCTTTTTAGCGAACAGGGGCGTACGAATGAGGCCATAGAGCAGTTTCGCCGGGCTATTGTATGCAAACCTGATTATGCCAAAGCGCACCGCAACCTCGCCACGACCAGGAAGCATGAGAAGTACGATGATGAGATTAGTGCCATGGAGCAACTGTACAATAAACCGGGTGCAACCGATTTTGAGAAAATGCAGTTGGGATTCGGGCTAGGCAAGGCCTTCGAGGAACTACAAAATTATAAGCAGGCATTCGAATACTGGTCGGTGGCAAATCGATGCCAGCGAATTCTATCGCCTTATAATATTCAGAATGCCTTTGGCGAGATGAAAGCCATGCAGCAAATATTTGGCCCGGAATTATTAGCTGATGCCGACGGCGCGCGTGCCGGGCAAGTGCCGATATTTATTGTCGGTATGCCCCGGTCCGGTACGAGCCTCACCGAGCAGATTCTGGCCAGCCACTCGGCTGTATATGGGGCAGGAGAGTTGGAGCTTATAGGCCAGCTCGTGCGCAAGGCGGCCCAGGGTTCAATAGAGAATCTTGGCCGGTTGCGTGCCGGTGATTGGCGCGAGCTTGGCGCAGAGTATCTGGCCGGGATCGCGCAATGGTCAGACGGGGAAAGTTATGTCGTTAATAAGTTGCCGGAGAATTTCCTGTACCTTGGCGTGATACGTATGATGCTGGCGGATGCCATAATTATTCATTGCCGACGCGACCCGATGGATACCGGGCTTTCCTGTTTTAAGAATCATTTTCTTGGTAGTCGACTCGATTATACGTGCGAGCTCAATGAGCTCGGCACCTATTACCGGCACTATGAGGCCTTGATGGCACATTGGCGCGATGTTTTGCCGGATGAGATATATGTAAGTACATACGAGACGTTGGTAGCCAGTCCGGAAACGAAAATTCCCGGGCTACTTGATTTTTGTGGGTTACCGTTTGAGGAAACATGTATGTCATTTCATAAAACGAAGCGCATGGTTGCCACCGCGAGCATGGCACAGGTCAGGCAGCCAATTCATCAGCGCTCGGTTCAGAAGTGGCGGTATTATGAGCAAGAACTGCAATCATTAAGAGCCGTGCTTGAGATGCCGGTTTCTTTATAAAAATATTTTGTTAAGAAAATAGATAGATCAGGGTTACTAAGGTTTTAGAAAGTAGTATGCAGAATAATATACAGAATCCTGATGTTTCGGAGCTTCTTAATATAGCTGTGCAGCATCATCAGTCCGGTGAAATTGAGCAGGCAGGAATAGTGTACAAAAAAATCCTTGCCACAGACCCAAACCATTCTGTTGCACTGCACCTGCTGGGTGTGCTTTCACATCAGTCCGGCCAGCACGATACCGCTGTGAAATTAATGCGAAAGGCCATTGATGCTGATCCAGAGAAATCTTTTCGATTTCTGAACGAGCTGGGTAATGTGCATAAAGACCTGGGAGAGTTTGTTCAGGCCGCCCAGTGTTATGGAGAAGCTGCCACCCTTCAGCCAGATTATGCTGAGTCCTATTATGGTCTGGCTAATATCTATCGGCTGCAAGGGGAAGTTGATGAGGCGGTTGCCTGCTATAAAAAAGTTATACAGCTAAATTCCGGAAGCATTGAATCACATATAGAGATGGGTGATTTCTTCGCGGCAAACCATAGAATGGATGCGGCGATTTTATGTTATGAGAAGCTTAGTCAGTCCGACTCTATTGAACCTGTTCCAGTGTTTGTGAGGCTGGGTATATTGCATGGCAAGCTTGATGATCTGGACAGGGCAATATTTTACTTTAGAAAGGCACTCGATGTGATGCCGGAATCAGATGTCGCTAACTATAATTTGGGGCTCTTATTTCAGAAGCAAAATGATTTTGATAAAGCGTTGTTGGCTTATCAAAAAGTTCTGGCAGTCAATCCCCAGCATATCGATTCTTATATCAATATGGGAGCTTTGTGTCAGAGTCAGGGTGATTTTGATGGGGCGATTTCGTGCTATAGAAAGGTTATCCAGCTCAAACCTGAACATGCACTGGCATATGGTAATTTGGGGCTAGCCTTGCGCAAGCAAAATAAACTTGAAGAGGCGACGCAATGGTTTGAAAAGTCACTTAGTCTGGACCCGAATCAAGCTGATTGCTTGAGTAATTATGTTTACCAGTTGAAAGATATCTGTGATTGGGAAAAATTGAAGGTATTTGGAGAAAGGCTTGACGCCATTAATCAAAAGGCAATTGATGCATCTGTCAGAACTCCGGAAACTCCATTTATAAATCTGACGAGACATTCTGATCCGGCTTTGAATTATGCTGTTGCAAAATCATGGGTTGATAACATGGGTTGTCAAATGCCGGAAAAAGGCCCGCAGTTCTCATTCGACAGACATCGTCATAGTGAAGGGCCAATAATTATTGGCTATCTATCAAATAATTTTGGCAACCATCCTGTTGCACATCTTATGCATAATATTTACGGTTTGCATGATAGAAATAACTTCACAATTATCTGTTATTCATACGGGAAAAATGATGGCTCAGAATATAGGGCAATAATTGAGAAAGGCTGCGATAAATTTGTTGATCTTTTTCATTTGAGCGCATTGGATTCGGCTAATTGTATTAATGAAGATCAGGTGGATATTCTTGTTGACCTGGTCGGTCATACTGAAGATAACCGAATGGCTATCTGCGCGTATCGCCCGGCGCCCGTGCAGGCTGCCTATCTTGGGTTCCCCGGCACTTCTGGCGCAGATTTTATTGACTATATAATTACTGACAGAATTGTAACGCCTGAATGTGATGCGCCGAACTACAGTGAGAAATTTGTCTATATGCCAGACTCTTATCAGGTTAATGATAAATTATCGGAAGTTTCAGCATATCAATTGAAGAAGTGTGATTTCGGTTTGCCGGAAAAGAGTTTTATATTCTGTTCGTTTAATAGGTCTTATAAAATAGATCCGGTTATGTTTGATTGCTGGATGAAAATCCTTCAGAAAGTTGATCAGAGCGTCTTGTGGTTACTGAGTGGGGGTAAAGTAACTGAACGTAATTTGAAGAGAGAGGCAAAAGCACGAGGTATTGATCCAGAAAGGCTTATTTTTGCGGGAATAATGCCGCTTAAAGAGCATCTAGCGCGCCATGTATTTGCTGATATAGCTTTGGATACCTGTATCTATAATGGAGGGGCTACTACCAGTCATGCTCTTAAGGCGGGTGTTCCATTGATAGCGCTCCAGGGCAGTCATTTTCTATCGAGGATGTCGGCAAGTAGTTTATCGGCTGCCGGGCTTCCGGAGTTGGTTGCCTCTGATTTGGAAGAGTATGAATCACTTGCTGTAAGATTGGCTGGGCATCCGGCAGAATTGAAATCAATTAAGGTGAAATTACAGAAAAACTGCCTTGCAGGGCCGATTTTTGATACTTCGCGTTTTGTGAGTAATTTAGAAAGGGCTTACAAACGGATGTGGCAGGCTTATTTGTCGGGTGAAGGTGCTCGGCAAGAAATATTTTTCTGAAATGCTAATCTAGTTAGAAGCATCTATGGATGCCTGAAGTTCATTAATCATATTTTCCAGACTTTCCCTCCAATGTGGAATGCGATATTCCAATGCAGATCTAATCTTTTCCTTACTAAGAACCGAATAACTGGGGCGTTTGGCCAGTGTTGGAAAATCTTTTGTGGATATTGGCCGGATTAATTGTGTTTTTATCGGCATTCCAATTGTTCGAGCCTGTGTGATTATTGCATCGGCAAAGTCATACCAGGATGCAACGCCTTCATTGGTAAAATTAAATAGGCCGGTAGCATCCTGTTTGATGAGTGACCAAAGACAGTTGGCTATATCTTTTGTCCATGTAGGTGTGCCGAGTTGGTCGTCTACCACGCTCAGTTCATCACGGTCTTTGGCCAGTCGAAGTATGGTCTGAACAAAGTTTGGTCCATAAATGCCAAAGACCCAGGCGGTTCTGACTATTAAAGCGTCCGGCAGGCATCTTAGTATTTTCTGTTCAGCTTCCCATTTAGATCTTCCATATACGCTGAGAGGGTTTGCGTGGTCTTGTTCTGAATAGGGTCGATTTTGACGGCCATCATAAATAAAGTCGGTAGATATATGCGCCAAGCGGCCGCCGGTAGACTTTACCCCCTCGGCAACAGCAGCGGCGCTGTCTCTGTTAATCAGGTATGTTAATTCCGCCTGTTCCTCGGCTTGATCGACCTGTGTGTAGGCGGCACAGTTAATGACCCAGTCGGCTTGGTAACTGGCAATTTCATCTGCTACCCGATTGGGAATGGAAAAATCCAGTTCCTTAATATCGATCCCAATGACTTCAACATCTTGTGATTTCAGTGCCAAAAAACACTCTCGACCGAGTTGGCCATTTGCACCAGTAATCAAAATTTTCATTATAATTTTGAGTAGATGGGCAATCGATCGCCCATTGTGTTGAGTAAATTATTGCCAGCATCTTTTTTGGAGATATTGAAGTTATTACCGGGCCATGCAATGCCTATCTCCGGGTCGCTCCAGAGAATGCCGTATTCATCGTCCGGCGTGTAATAGTCTGTGCATTTATATACGAAGTCAGCACTGTGACTGAGTACGCAGAAACCATGTGCAAAGCCAGCTGGAATATAAACTTGTCGGTGATTTTCATCACTTAGTTCAATGCCTACCCATTGAGCAAATGTTGGCGAACCCCGGCGTATGTCGACAGCGACGTCAAAAACAATACCGGATGTCACACGCACCAATTTTCCCTGTGGTTTTTTTAGTTGATAATGTAATCCGCGCAGCACATTTTGGTGTGATCTGGAATGACTGTCCTGCAGGAAATCAGCATCAAGGCCGTATTGGGAATATCTTTTTAGATTCCAGCTTTCAAGAAAAAAACCACGATTGTCGGGAAAGGCATCGGGATCGATGATCAATACATCCGGAATTATGCTGGGCTGGACTTTCATTTATCAATTTCCATGCTCTAAGGGTTCTAGTTATGTTTATTGCACCATGCGACCCATATTTTTCTATAGGTATCCTCAAGTGTTTTGGTGAATTGTGGTAAGTCCATTAGAGCTGATTCTCTCATTTGCGGGCGTAGTGCTTTGCGTAGTGTAATCAGTCGCTCAGTGTTTCCGGCCAGACTTTGCGCCAGATTGACGTACTCATCTTCATTCTCAACAATCATATCCGGAAACCCGGCATGCTGCAGGATGCTGGCGCCGACCCGCCCGGCGTGTCGGTTGCCGCGCATAGAGATAACCGGGACACCCATCCACAAAGCCTCGCAGGTTGTGGTCGTGCCATTGTAAGGAAAGGGGTCCAGGCTGATGTCGACCCTGGAATATAATTTCATATGGTCCTTTCTGTGTGGTACGGCATTGATAAGCTCAATCCGGTCCTGACCGATTCCATGCTCACTAAATGCCTGCAACAAATTCATTTTGGTGGTTTTATCCTCCAGTGCATTTGATTTCATGAGCAGACGTGCGTTCGGTATGGACTGCAATATCAGTGACCAAACACCAACGACATCGAGCGTCACTTTTTTTATCGTGTTGAATGAGCCAAAAGTAATATGCCCTTGTTGCAGTATTGGTGGTGGCGAACCTTCAGAAAGTGATTCATCGGCCTGGTAACAAAGAAAGCCGTGTTCCAGTCGGATCAGTTTTTCGCTATGCAGGCGGTCGGCTTCTCCGTGTGGATCCGCCACCTCATCAGTCAGGCGATAATCCATGGTTTTCATGCCGGTCGTGTTGGGGTAGCCCAGCCAGTTGACCTGGATGGGCGCCGGTTTGCGGGCAAATACCAGCAGCCGGTTATTTGCGGTGTGCCCGGCCAGATCAATCAGGATATCAATGCCGTCCTGGCGAATTTGTGCGGCAACTTCCTCGTCTTCCATTGCCGTAATAGACAGCCAGTGATCTGCCTGGGCCTGAAATTGTCCGGTCAGATCGTCAGGTCTTTCGACATTGGCGTAACAATAAACTTCTACAAATTCCGGGCGATGTTCGCCGAAAAGTCTTCGGGTGAAAAAGGCGACGGAATGTTCACGAAAATCAGGTGATAGATAACCGATTTTGAGTACTTTCTTTTTATTCTTGGAATTACGCAATGGTTCCCGGCCTTGCATTAATTGTCGGGCATGCTGTGAATCGAACTTGAGCGCCTCTTCATGGTGCTGTTGCTGCGTCATTGCAGACAGATAGTTCATGGTCATCAGCAGATTTGAATGTACCTTTGCGTAGTCGGGTTCAATCTTCAGCGCTTTATGAAAGCTTGCCATGGCCGCATCAAGTTCATTGCGAGCCAGCAGTGCGCTGCCCAGGCTGTTGTGTGCCAGGGCAAACTCCGGTTGCATGGCAATTGCTTTTTGATAGCAGGCGATGGCTTCATCGGTTTTGTCCAGTTTTCTTAATGTCAGGCCAAGTCTGTGGTGCAGCAGAACCAGGTTGGTTTGATTTTCCGGGTTGTCAGCCGCAATACGCAGTCCTTTTCGATAAATTTTGACCGCGGCCTTATGTTTAAGTTGCTTGCCCAGAGCATCTGCCAGATTAATGTAGGCAGGCAGGTGGGCCGGGTTTGCCGACAGGGCTTTTTTGTAGCAACCTGAGGCTTTGGTAAAATTGCCCGCTTGCTGATAAACATTTCCAAGGTTGCTATGCGCTGCTGAATCCCTTGGGTCCAGGGCAATGGCTTTATTAAAACAGCGGACGGCTTCGGTAAATTGTCTGTGGTTGCAGTATGCGATACCGAGTCCCTGATGGAATCTCGACTGCTGTGAATCGATATTGATAGCCTGCGAAAAAGAATCAATCGCCAGCTCGGTTCTGCCTTGCTGGAGGGCAATGCCACCCAGCAAGCTATGCGCCTCTGCATTTTCAGGTGTTGCTACAATTATCTTGTTGCAGAGCAACGTTGCCTGATCCAGTTGACCCGACTGGAATAGATGGCGAGCCTGTTGGGTTTCCGGGTCAGTGGAAGAGGATTTGCGAGGGCTGAGACCCGGAAAAAACCTTGAGATCAGACGAAGCATGACAACTGCTCTCTGGATAACTTTTCTGCGGACAGGAAATGAAATTTAGGCCAGGTAATCAAGTGGATTAATTAATTTCTAAGCTGATCTGTGACCGCGATCACGTTACGTCAAAGTGAATGAAAAAGGCAAATTCATTTGGTTATTTGCCGGGCAATCGGTTTGTCACATGAAGGTAAATTGCTATGCTGTAGAGCATAAATTCCTGGTAAATCAACAGAGCCTGAAATATGACTGACGAAAATCTTTTAATGAAACTAAAAATTGAGCGGATTGTCTTGAAGGATTTGTCTTTTGAGGCGCCCTTGGGCCAGTCTGTATTTATCGGAGAGTGGCAGCCGGATATTGATCTGAGCTTGAATCTGCATAGTGATCGTTTGGGTCAAAATGTCTGGGAAGTTGTTATAACGGCGACGGTTACTGCAAAAGTGCAGGCCGGTGTCGCTTATGTGATCGAAGTACAGGAGGCAGGTGTTTTTAATGTGCCGAGCCTGAAGGGTGAGTACCTGAAAAGGGCGCTGCAAATTGAAGCGCCCGGCTTGATATTTCCGTATCTGCGAGAAGCGGTAGATGCAGTATCAGCGAGAGGAGGCTTTCCGCCGGTTAATATGCTGCCTTTCGATTTTCAGGCGCAGTTTGAGGAGGCTAATCAATCCCCATCCTCACCAGAGGATGAAACCACGCCCCCGGCAACCGATTAACCGTAAGTTGATTTCTTCGTGTCTATTTCTTTGACAGCTTGATCGCGCGGTACTTGACCGATTTTGGCAGAAGTTGGCGGTACTCGGTTAGCCAGGGGACCTCAATCGTCAGGTCCGGTTGATCGTTCAGAACGATCTGCGCCTGCATATCGGTTTCAAATTCCTTGCGCCCGGTCAGAAGGTTTGGAAATGTATCGATTTTGGTTATGGCCGACCAAGGTATATAAAGGGGTGGATTTACAAAGGATACAATTCTGCTGACCTCGAGCCCGCTCGGTGAGCCAAAGCAGCGCAGTCCAAAATAGGAGTGGTCGCCCACCTGGCCTCGACCGGTACCAAAATTTTTCCGATCGAGGGTTTCACCGAACTCCTCGCCGAATTGTATGCGCAGTGATCGCCAGGCAATATTTTTCGGCCGCGTCATATTAAATAAAGGCACACCAGCCAACGCGATGATGATGACGACGAGCACGACCAGCCACGACAGCCAGGCCAGATCGGTTATGGCGCTATATATGATGCCGGCTACGAGTAGTATTAAACCTGCTACCAGTGCGATTTTGGCGCTCGTTGCGGTCTGATCGGGACGATTGACTTGCATTGACTCATCACTATTCATATTTGGTCTCTTGATAACTCTGTTGTTGTTGTTGTTGGTTGGCAGATGATCGAATGATCGCATTCGATCCTGCGAGCTAAAATCCGGTGCAGAATCTACCATACAGATCGATATAACGGAAAAATGGGATCAAATGCCGGTTTTGATGAAGATCTGCAGTCATGGTGTCACCTGAGGTTATTTAAAACAGGGGCAGGCCTTATCTGTGATCAGTACTGCCAGCCCGGGTAATTGTAGCTTGCAGCCAGCTTCGGCGTATTGTCGGTGTCTCTCGTGGCGGTATTTTTTCATCGGATGAGAGACCGGGTTGCGGTACCCCCGGCGAGTTTATTAGCATACAAGGCTGATCTGAATAGGAAAGTTGGGCTATGAATATTTCAAACAATTGCGTCGTCAGTATCGATTTCAAGCTGACTGACGATCAGGGTGTGCTGCTGGATGAGTCAGATGAAGGCACCCCGCTTATATATTTGCATGGCGCGTCCGGGGTTGTTCCGGGTCTGGAGAAGGCGCTGCTGGGTAAGGCCGTCGGAGAAGCATTCAGCGTGACCGTGCTGCCCGAGGAGGGTTTTGGTGCTGCCAGGCCCGAGCTGATGCAGAAATTCGCGCTGACTGATTTTCCCGACCCGAGCCAGCTTTATCCGGGTATGCATCTTGAAGGCACCGGCGCGGATAGCGGTCAGGTGACAGAATTTGTGGTCAAGGAGATCACAGCAGAGCATGTCGTGCTGGACAGCAATCATCATATGGCCGGCATGACGCTGTGCTTTGCGGGCACTATTAAGGATGTCAGAGAAGCGACCGACGAGGAAATAAGTCAGGGCCACCCTCTGTAGTGATTTCAGCCTGAAATAGCTGTAGGCCATGGGTATCTGGTGAGGCCTGGATTCGGCGTTGGCGGCGCCGGCTGATCGGTACATTGCCGGTTAATCCGGAGAGACTGGGCCATTGCAGTAATTGACTGCAACTCATTGATCTGAAAAAACATTCTTAGGTTTCGCACTATTTTGCTGCGTTGCGTGATCGGGTGATGATCAATTTCTCTTATTATGTAAATCAATCCCTTGCCTCGGAGATTTGTCAGCCCTATACTCGGCCTCGTACAAATAAAAGGGAAGGCCACACCAAGTGAAAGCTTGGGTCGGAAAGCCACGGGTCTTAGTTCGTCATATCACTACTTTCACATGAGTGATTGGCATAGGGGAAGACAGCCGGGTTATCACCTCTGAAATGTATGTTTCTACCTAGATGGTAATTTTGGAGGATTAACTAGAATGAAGAAAGTAATATTTGGACTTGCATTATTTGCAATATCAGCGGCTGCGAACGCCGTGACGGTGTATCTCGTCGCACACAATCAGACGAGTGGCTCCGGCGCGATTAGTTCGTTGATTACAGATGGTAGTCATACTACCGGTATCGCACCGGCATCGACTGCTGCCTGGAACTGGGATGGCACCACAATATTACTTTCTTCATTCTAGTTAA
>Ga0233413_10000607_pt1 | contig 16992 bp, 6 predicted proteins | sample Na_anoxic_6_MG_FD_189019 | JGI IMG/M metagenome (GOLD analysis project Ga0233413, IMG submission 189019) | Seawater microbial communities from Saanich Inlet, British Columbia, Canada - Na_anoxic_6_MG | ecosystem: Environmental > Aquatic > Marine > Inlet | place: Canada: British Columbia... | reverse complement strand
CCAAATAATGCAATGCCCTGGAGGAACCGCTCAGTGCGTTCTGTGCTAAGATCAGATTTGACGAGGCACACACCAAAAGCGACAGATATACCTCCTTCCTTGCCGACTGTGTATCATACAGATAATAGGAATACAAGGTATTATAAGCAGACGCCACCAACCGCGTCAATACAAGATTTATATTCAAACCAATCTGATCCTATAGGAATTGCTTTGGATGTTGATGTTGGAATGATTTATTGGGTAGATAATGGCGACAACACAGTTGTTCGTGCCCCAATGGCCGGCGGCGCCCCCGAAGTTTTGGTAACGGGACTCAGTGGTCCGTCCTCCATTGCGCTTGATTTGGGCGCTGGAAAAATGTACTGGGCAGATACCGCTACAAGTAAAATCCAGCGAGCTAATTTGGATGGGTCTGATCTGGAGGATTTATATACTTTGCTGCCAACGGGCCCAGACGGCATTGCTCTTGACATATCGGCCGCCAAAATATATTGGTCATATACGGATGCCGGCACGAATCAGGCAAAAATTGATAGAGCAAATATGGATGGTTCTGGGGCCCCCGAGAACGTATTTACGAACTCTGATGCACCGCCCACGGGCGCAGAGCATCTCGCTCTTGACATATCTGCTGGTAAAATGTATTGGACCGACTATCTCAACGGAGATGCGATCTATCGAGCAAATATGAGCGATGGGTCTAACTTTGAGAAGGTGGTTTCCGCACTTCCGGGCCCAAGTGGAATCGCTCTGGATACACGTTTGGGAAAAGTATATTGGACGGACCTCATTGAGGAAACCATAAATCGCGCAAACTTGAGTGATGGGTCCGAATCCGAGGTATTGATTGGGTTCCAAGAGTCTTGGAACGAAGAGTTAAATAGTATCGCTCTTGACATATCTGCTGGTAAAATGTATTGGACGGACGGCGGCGGAGGCCTCATTCAAAGAGCAAATATGCCAGAAAAACCAGTCTACGACAACGCATATGTCACACACGCCATCCCGCAATGTTCATTGCAATATGCGTGGATTGAGGCATCGGCGATAACAGATAGAACACAACTACTAGGATATCAAAATAGTAGTTCGGTCCCCTATGGACCATATGACGATATCAATTATGTTCTATCTTCATCAGGAGATAGAGGAGATTTCATCGGCATTTCTGGAACTGGATTAGACAAATCTGGCATTGCTGTTCAAACCCCTCTTGGTTCAGACTCAACGAACTTTCTATCTAAGTCAGCTGGCACAATTTTCAATGTTTATAACGGACCATACCAATATCCTTCTTGGCAACAAGTTAGAAATGGATATAATCCAATTGTGATACAACTGGCGAGAGAAAGTATTTTGTCTTTAGCTAATCCACCGGGAATAGAGATAAACTCCGCCGGCCAACAGGTCGCCGCAAAGAGAAGCGGCGAGGTAACAAACTATAAGGAACCAGTTATTAGCGATGACTCTAAGCCGATGGTTCATGGGATAATCGTCACGCCAAACCTGACATCTGCCGAAACAAAGAGAGTGCCACTGAGATACACATGGGATAATAATTTTTCAACTTTTACACAAGCAGAAATACGAACGCGCCTACCCGCCAATACAACTACCCAAGATAGTATCTATGAAAAGATCAAAAATTACTATCTAGATTCAAATCAAGTTGGTCAACCAGGAAATCCCGTTAGCGGGTTTATTGAGTTAGGATATTCTCGTGTCCTTTACCCGGCCCCACTAAACGCATATCTAAACCAAACAAGAGAGAGAACAGATTATGAAGAAGTTGTAGGAACAGGAAGCAATGGTTATGATAGGATTTTTGGAACACAAAGAACTTTTTACAAGTCAGATCAAATAAGGAGCGAAGACGCACCAAACTCACAAGGTAATTTTATTGATGCGTCTGTGTTTGAAGAAATTGATAAGTCATATGTCTTTGCTGACTCTATCGGGTTGGATTTCCTCGGTGACGCATCAAGTCAGATCGTCACAGATCAATTTAGTGGAAGCGAAGCTTTTGTTTATGGCACCGTCAGTGCAACTGTCAACGAGAGGTTTTTGCAGTGGACTGATGCTTTCATAACATCCAGCATTGCTTTGACTGACATCTCTATGTCTTTTGAAGCGACAAGGGGTGATTATGCTATCACTCCCGCCCTTACGCTCGAAGAACCTGATAACAATGAAGACCTGCTTATCCAATATAAATCAGTTGCTACCGGAACCACATGGAACACAGTTGCTACGATTACCCCGGCATCGCTAACTGCCGGAACTTACACTCAAACCCAAGTTAACTTTGATCCCGGCGAAGCGGTATATATAAGAATAGCACAAGAATCTTTTAGCGGACCCAACTTCGACAACTATGCCATCCGGAATCTAAGATTGATTGCCGCCCAATCAGATGGCAATAAGCCAGCACTTAACTTTAACTCAATGGCGACAGATGGAATAAGATCTTTTCCAGAGAGTTCATCTTATAGAAATTATGATGGCGAACTGATGCAAGATTCAGACAGCACAATGTTTTCCACCAACCCACTTCCATCTTTGTCTTATTTAGAACTCTATAATGTTCGAGTAGGAAATACAAGCAGCGGATATGTCGAGAGACTAACAGAACAAATCGCAGGCAAAGATTCCTGGTATGATACATACGACAAATACGCCGCTGACTTGCGACCACAAACGAAGAACAGAAGCATCATACCTGAGTTTAGAATGTCTGAGAACATTCCTTATTATGTTGTAGATAACACGGCAAACTTCAGAGCACCAAACAAGCAGATTTTTACTTTAGACGGGGCATCAATCACATCCAGCGCAGACACCAGAGACGCACTAACATTCAATAACGAGTTCGTCAAAAGATACATGCAAACACCGAACACAGGCAAGTTCATCCAAGTAGCAGAAGATCATGCAGAGGGTGAAGTAGGGCAGGTTAGCAAAGTTTCATTTACTTGCCGAGGTCTAAAAAAACTTCTTCCTTATAACGGATTTTATCCAAAAGACAGAGCAGTTCAAATAGGAAATATTCTTAGTGAATCACTTGGCGGTTTCGTCGCAGGATCTTACGAAGGTAATACGACTTCCTATCCAAAACAGGGATGGCAAGGTATTGTAAAACCACTGATGTCTCCAGGAATTCTTTTTAACTCAATCAAATCTGGTATCGCAGTTGACTATCCAATATATACAGGTAGTGTTCCAGGGTTCGTGCAGGGAACAACGAATACCCCATCTGATTTTCAGTTGAACATTGGACCAAACTATAGATTACCATTTGAGACACTATACAATCTAAAAGGAAATCTTCCACAAGGAGAAGAGAATCCGATTAGACTAGTTTCTGCCTTCATTACAGACGAAGCAAACTTCAATACCGATGAACTATTCAACTATAAATCAGTTTGGAATGGGCAAAAGACATCACTATTTGAACTTGGTATGCACAACTTCCTCGCCGAGACAGTTGATTTCTTCCTAGCAGGCGAGGAAGGATCAACGGGAGGCAAGCTAACAAGTTTTAGATCTGTTCCCGACAACGAGTGGCAAGAATTTGAAGCAGGCAAGTCATACTATATGGATGTCATCCTAAGAGATGATGTTGAGATGAATAAGTTCATTGAGTATTCAGGCAGCGGAGAAATAGTAGAGAACTTGAAGTTTGGTGCTATCGTAGGGGAAGTAGATGATCAGTTTGGACAATCTATGGATTCAGTCGAGGGTAACCCAGCAGAAGGAATTTCCTTGATCTCGGGCGATCCATTCTCGGCACCAACTTTTTTCCAGCAAGGCGCCGCCTATGTTTTCCAAAATAAATTTGATACGGATGGATGGCAGCAAAAACTAAAACTAACTGCTAGCGATGGTGCCACTCAGGATCGCTACGGCACTTCTGTCTCTATCGCCTCTGGATCCGACGGCATATACTACTTGGTCGGCGCGTACAATAATGATAATGATAACGGAACCGCCGCCGGATCCGTTTATCTCTATCACTCAACGAGTGCTGGCCTTACGGAGCAGAAGATTAGTGCTAGCGATGGAGGCGTAAATGATTTCTTTGGAGATTCAGTCTCGATTACTTGTGGGACAGGATCAGACATCTATTTCGTGGTAGGGGCACCCGGCGACAACGCCGTTTTCGTCAATGATGGTTCGGCATATCTGTATCGCTCGTCAAGTGATGCTGGCATAGTTGAGCAAAAACTAATTGCTAGCGATGGTGCCACCTTTGACGAATTCGGAAGTTCTGTTTCTATTATTCGGGAGGGTGATAATACATACGCGCTTATTGGATCCCCACAACCAGGTCTTTTATCCGTACCGACAGATTCCGGTAAAGCATACCTTTATCACTCGACCAGTGCCGGCACAACAGAGGAGATCTTGACGGTTGCCACTCCAGTAATAGGAGAACTAATTGGAACTTCCGTCAGCGTTTTATCCGGAGCGAACGGAGTCTATGCCGCCACCGGCGCACCCAAAAATGACGACAAAGCACTTGAGGCCGGCAGCATTTATCTCTTCCACTCGACGCCAGGCGGCACAACTGAGCAGATTTTAACAGCCAGCGATGGCATAATTTACGGTAACTTAGGTGTTTCCACGTCTGTTGCTTCTGGATCTGATGGTATTTTTGTTTTTGGCGGCGCCACCGAAACGGGATCCGCCGCTTCTTCTACGGGCGCCGCCTATCTTTTTCGTTCGGGCTCTGGTGGTATAGGTCAACAAAAATTATCATCTTCCACCGGTGTATCGAGTCAATACTTTGGAGCGTCAGTTTCTCTCATCAGTTCTTCCGTTTTACCAGAGGATCTATACGCAACAATAGGCGAGCCCGGCGGCAATTTCGCTGTTTCTGGATCCGGAGCAGGATATATGTTTGCTGGTGCCTTCGGTTCCCTATCTGGCACAATCGGCATTCAAAATGTCCAACAAGATTACAAACAACACGGCAAACTATTTGGATTGGGATTAGGAGATGTTTACGATCCAGCATATGCAGCTTACACACCACCAATGTTTTATGGTGCTTCAAGAGCGAGAATAAAATTTACCCCATCCACGACGGATACATATACTCTTGATCAAGTTCTAGGACAGGCGACAATAGAAGAAATAATAGATGTAGAATCAGACAGGGTAGCAACAGTAAATGGGTTTGCTAAAACTCTTACTCCTCTACAAGATCAGAACAGAATGCCTGTAAGTTCTTCAGTCAATATGTTCGGTAAGTTCTTTGAACCAGGCGTAACATATGACCCGGAATCAGGAGTAGCAACAAACATTGATTCGGGCGTGGTCACACCCGGTGCTTGGGTCATCTCAACAAGATTTGAGAGTCCAGTATTGGATATGTCTAGCAGCAAATACAACGAACTCTATACAGCATTCGCTCCTGATAGCGATATGGAGACTGCATATAATTTTTATCCTGATGCCCTGAAGAGAACAAACCCAAGAACGATGTGGGCAAGTTATGGCAAGACGCCACCAGCGGACGGCGGAGTTACGATGGAACTAAGGCAGTCGTTTACTGGAAACGAAACTACTGGATCTCTGATCGAGCAATGTGGATTCGAGGCCCTCGCCAAGAGTATTGGCACCGTGCGAGGATCGAAACAAGTCTGGGAAGCAGTTGTGATGATACCTTATTTGGATGAAGCGAAAGAGAATGTTACTACCTTTATAGAAAATAGAAATTTTATCCGGATAGATTCACAGGCAACCTTTCAAAGATTAAACGACTTAACAGGAGAAAGAGAAGATATTACTATTCAAAGCAACAGGTATGAAACTCAGCGAGATAATATAAAGCGAACCACTCATGCGATTACACCTGAACAAAACAATGGAATGGGACTGCACGAGACTAGCATATCACGAATGATACGGGGAATGGAAACTTTCAATATTCCGCCAAATATGGATTTTGGAACCTATAGTGACATTGATCCATTCGTTATGTATTTCTTCCCGTTCTCTCACGCTCTAGATAGCGATGATCTATCTGATATATGGCAAGGTGTAATGCCAAAACCAGCACTGAAGGTAGAGAGAGACACAATAAACGTATCTCACGATATAAACAACTTTGAGTTCTTTGGGAACATCACCTTCGCCGACGGGGGCGCCGACAGAAGCCTTATATCCAGAATGAAATTTTTAGTATTTAAGGTAAAGCAGAAAGCGAAACAGAATTATTATGAGATAACAGAAGATGCAACAGACGATAGCAGATACACATTCAACTTCGCAGGAAACCCTGGAGCGTCAGTAGTACCGCATCCAAGTTACAACTGGCCATATGATTATTTCTCTCTAATGGAAGATATCAGCATTGAAGCGAAATATGTCTTAAAAAAGATGGAAGGGGAGTAATTACTACAAATGACATTCTTTGATCCAAAAGAAGATGTAATCGATGTAGAGATTACCCAGTTCGGCAAGTTCCTTTTGTCCAAGGGGAAGTGGGATCCTATTTATTATGCCTTCTTTGATGACGACATAATCTATGATTCCCAATATGGCGGCGTAACAGAGGGACAGAACGACATCCAGGCGAGAATAACTGGAAGCGCAAGAACAAGAGATCAATATGTTTTTAGTGGAATAGAGACGGAAATAAGCAAACTTATGGAAATGGTACCAACATATGGCACAGAAGCGGAGAGGATAAGCATCCAAGCGACAGACGACAGGGAATACGCTCTAAGTTATCCTCTGGGCAGGAGCGATACAGGCAACCAAAACAATCCCGCATGGGCGATAACCTTTCTCAGAGGTGAGTTGAGTAGTTCTATTCCATATAGCACATCGTCATTGGGCGTCGTGCCAAGAATCCAAATGACAGCGGAAGATGTAAAATTTTATACTGAGGTTCGCAATAAGTTTGAAGATGAGGCATCGTTTGACACAACTCCTTGCGAAGAAGGTGTGGCCGGCATCGGTGAAGTGGAAGAGATAGTAACACAGATAGGGGAATCATCTTCCCCCTTGTTGGATCCGTCTGATTTGGTTTTGGCGAATAAGGTTTACGAAGATGGATCTTATATTAATATTATAGAAGACTATTTGCTGCTAGAGATGCTCGAAAAGAATACGCCGTTTGAGCAGGGAAATGTGGATATCGAGGTATTTTCGTATGAGAACAACTTAAAGACGGGCAAAGAAGTGCTGGTCCCTTTGAAATTCGCAAAGAAGAAATCATCTGTCGTGGATGGGATTCTGATAGACGACAATGACGAAGAGAGAAACCAGCAGGCGATATTAACTCCGGATTGCGTTGAATATTATTTTAATGTGAGGGTTGATGATGAGATCCCGCAAAAAGATTTATGTAAGGCAGTGAAAGAAAGAACGGAACTTGGTCTTTATTCACCGCCAATAATATGCCCAGATGATGATATCAATCTGGCGGATCGACCATCAGATCCGATATGCTTGCCTGTGATTGACTGTGATCCGCCGATACCACCTGTGTGTGACGAGGAATAATAGCAGATGATAAATTTAGAATCTATAAGAAGTTTCGTCCCTGCTGGCAGCATTAAATCCGTTGTCCTAGACAGTCCCACTGGTGTGGCAGCGAACGGCAGTCAGATGGTAGTCACGGTGAAAGCGGTTGTAATCACTGAAGCATCACTTATACCGACGATACCTGGATTAAACTTAAGAGAGCAATTTAACAACCACTTAGGGGTTGCCATAATACAGAGTACCGATCATGTGCTCACGGCCACCTTACGCGGATATGGTACAAATATCTTGGATTACATTGGACCAACAGACGATTGGCGAGGAACCGAGTATTTTGATGGCCAGTTGTCTCCGAGATCAACGCAAAAGGGTTTTAATAATGTGGCTGATTTTAAGTCAGCGAACATGACGGTATCCACTCGTCCGCTGTACGAGAATTTAAATTCTCCTATTTTGAACAAAATAGATGCGAAAGGAAAAGAGATTAAGTCGATACCTCATATGTTTGATTTTTCGCTGGATACCACAAAGCCCGACCATTTGACATATTTTATTGTCAGCTATCTTGATTTTGCTGGCGTTATAAGCGATATGCAATCCGGTTTCAAGAATGTCTTCGCAGTAGAGATGTCTGACTTCGCCAGCATTTCAGGATTTACTTCCCCAGTTAAAAGCGATACGATATTTACAGCGGGCATATTGTCGGGAAATACTTTTTTCTTTAAGACGCCGACTGGCAATTATTGGGCCGGACCAGTCGAAAAAGTTGGCAATAAGTATCAAACAGATACTGGATTGCCTCTCACAATGGAGACGGTAAAGAATGTGAAGATACAGGACTTTCGAAAAGCGGCCGCCCTCCGTGGTGTAGATATAATGGCAGATTTTAGGGGCGAGAAAAGAAGACTACAGTCAGTATTGAGGGGGATATCGCCCCGAAAAAGAGAACTAGATACCACCACAAACTCAACCCACCCCTACGTCAGTGACTTACATTTATCTGTCACCCCTCGTAGATCGGCAGCATTCATGTTTATGTTGAATTTTGAGGACTTAGTATTTAGTAATTCTGTCTATGGAGATCTGTGGGAGACAAATTATGGCGATATAAAAGCAGATATTTTATCTAGGTCGCAGATTAAAACGATAAAGATATTTAGACAAAGAGTATCGCGAGTTGTTGCTAATAATTCGCTTTCTCCGCAGAACACATATGTCCCCATCGAGGGAGATATCCCTGTCCTCGTGTCGCTGTGGGGATTCAACGGTGTTGAAAATGTGGGGTCTTCTAATTTCGCCGACATTACAGGCGACTCTTTTGTTCCTGCGTCACTCCCTATTAAGGTATTTGGAGTGACAGATGCTGGCGTTTCTTCGACGGGAAGCGAGCATTACGCATATTATGCTGAAATAACTGTTACAGACGGCTCAAAAGAATTCCTACAAGAAAAGATTGGGGAACTTAGGGGATTCTTATATACATTGGGGAATTATTTTTCCGATATTTTGAATTCCACTCTCAGAAATACAGAAGAGGGTCTTTCTAGCAGAGTATTGCGCCGCTCAACAGCTGCATTGAGGAGCGAGGGATATGATCCGAGATATAATAATTTGACTCAGGACTTTGCCGTGCAAATGAGTAATAAGTATAATGAAGATATCACCACGGGTATTAGTAACTTTATGACCATTCTGGCGATATTTGTAGAAGACGGAATACTCAGCACCACCGATTCTCAATATACTCTCGGTAGTGTACAGAGATTTTTGAATCTTATTCTGAATCCGAATCAGACAAATCCAGAGAGTGTTTTGGGTGTGTCGCAGATCGTTGAATCGGTTTTGTCGAAAATGGTTTCATTTGTTGGGGAAGATATTTCCCAACAAAATCCAACAGAATTAAATTCGGATACTGTCACTAATTCGTCGCCCCTATCTATCAGCGGAGAAATAGATATACGCAAATATTTTTCTGAATCTTTTAGCCCCCGCGACTTCGCTGCGGGAGGGTATGATTATGTGTCTAATACTGTTGGGGAGGTACTGTCTCCAGCTGCCGCACAACCCGGATTGAAAGCGGTAACCGGCGCCAACTTCATACAGAGGGTGAATAATGAAACTCTTAAATATTACAGGGTCAACACCCCAGACTTAAGCACAGGGATGGCATCAATTGCTGGCGAGCAGAGTATCTCCGCCGGCGACGCATCGATGGGATACTTATCTCCCTCATTTGTTGCAATGGGAGCGAAAGCATCGGTGGGTAACACAGTCAACGTGATGGAAACAGATGCTACAAACAAGTTTGTTTTTAGGGTATTAGAATCTAAGATTGCAGAAAATATAAAGGAATCCAAGCAATCTATAGTAGTAAGCAGTTCCCCTTTATCATTTCAAAATGCTATTCAGTCAGCAACTGACCAGGATGTAGATAGTTTGGCACGCGCCAATGATATCCAGGTTTCTTATCTTATGAGAAATTATAGTGTGACTTCGGCGAGGAACCCGGTGCCCCTTCCTCCTTCGGATTGGTCGCTAGTTGATCAGCCATTGGGATCTTTGCAAAGTCCAGACGAGAGTTATGAAGATTCTCTTGAATCAGGGCCTGACGGTGGCACAGGTGCTAGCACAGGTGCTGTGTATCCCGAGTCTCTTTATGCATCCCTCATTTCTAAGATTCTGGGAAACTCAAACGGAATTGCAATTGCCAGAGATAGATATAACATGAGCGCCACCTCTAACTTCTTAAAAGATCTTAATGCGGCCGCCATAAAGAACTTACCAAACCAAATAAAGGCACTCTTCCAGTCTAATACCGGCGGTCTGACGGATGTGAAAGAAGTGAACCCCTCCGGCATTGATTTGTTGACAAATCCTAGGTTCGCAGCTAACTCTTCTTTTCGATACAAACTCTTATCCAGGATTGAATGTCTTGTGGGTTGGAGCACTCTCGGATCAGGTGCCCGCGCCACACTGAATCTTGCGGACCCCATTTGGACGACGCTTACTGAGCAGTTGTTTAGTTCTTATGTGGGACGAGATATCTTGTGCAGGGTGGTAGAATATAATCCTCCCTCCAATTGGGGATTAGAAAGACCGCAGAATCTTAATATGAATACTTTTAATAAGTATTTTATATTAAGACCGCACACAATCATTACGACGCCCCTCGGCGCAGTGTTGGTGGCACCGCCATCGAGTCCAGTAATAATGATCCCTCCCCCGCCCGCACAAAACTCAGGTAGGCCAACCGCCGGCGACGCCGAGTTTGGATTAACCGCCGCCCCCGTTGGTGATCCGCCCATCTCTACCGGGAATGTCCTAGGGTGCATAGAAAATCTAAGAAAGGTAGCGGGAAGTTTGACGAGCAACCCTTTGACGGATGCATTCCACTCCAGACCCAACAGTGGCACCCCATCCACCAGCGCCCCCCTCCCCGGAAACACCACTCCTCCCTCTGTCAGGACGGGCGAAACAACGACAGTCACGCTTGAATTGGGAAGTGCAAATCAGATAGGCAACGCGAACGAGACATATGCATCTACGGAAGCGTTGGTTTCTGCGTATAACGACTCCTTAAACACACTAGAGGCCGAAGCAAGGAACGGCGATATTACCAGCGAGAGCATCGAAAATGTTGAGAAATACTCCGGGTACGTTGCATCATCAGAAATAGTTGGGTTCACCAGCGAGATAGAAAACATATCCAACAATGCAACACCTAACGACCCGAATTCAGACGATATCTTCAGGGCGAGTGACGATATAGAAAGCAATATCCAAGTTTCGAAATTACCAGTAGTTGTACAGCCTACTGGTGGTGGAGGGGGTTCAGCGCGATGAGTCATGGAAGAATAGGGAAAACCGCCAAATACATAAATAAAGATTTGACAGTATCGAACTTTGGTTCTCAAACCATTGCGGATTGGGTTAGGAATTTATTAAAAATGTATTATGTTCTAGATAATGATATGCTATCGTATGAGAAGGACGTTGCACCGCCACCAGAACCGCCAGTTGTTACTGTCGATGGTAATACAATAAGTATTAAGGATTACCCGGTATCATCTCTCAGCAAGGCCCTAGCGATTCTTGGCTCAATCGATACTACGACAACATATTTTGACTATTACTATGAAGGCGTCTTGCCGTTAGATAAGGATGAATTGGAGAGGGCAAATAAAATAGGGACTGTTGACAACATAGATGTCAATTCTTCTTATAATTTTTATGCAAAGATATATGAATCCGTTATCAGTGCCAACCCAGAGATAACAGAGAATATGCTACCAAATTTTTATGCTATTTATGCAGAGTCTGTATATGGAAAGCAGACTTTTTGGCAAAGTCTGATTCCCAATGTCGTCTCTGATAGTGCCCAGATTGGATTTCTTACTGCTATTGCAAACACAGAGGAAAACATAGGATCGAGATATTTACAGTATTTCAATGATTGGGCAAAAAGTATTGCCTCGAAAATTCTAACACAGACAGATGAGTGGTCAACTATCCTCCACAACGCATCCGCCGCCACCACTGCACAAAAGATATATGTATTTACTGACTCAAGTATTCCCCTTCTCACTTCTGATGCAACAAAAGCAAATATTTTCCCGATGCATAATAAGATTTCTTTTAATACGGACAAAAGAACATTGTTTGCAAATATTTTGCAAGATCTAAAATTAGAAAAGGAATTGGTTCGAGAGGTGGTTGGAACGGCACCAGATCAGGTTTTGACGTTCCGGAGTGTTGTTGAGAAATACACCCCAGTCGAAACCGGACCAGCGGAGCAATCTAATGATTCTTCGGTTTTCCCTGCACGAATATGGGATGTGCAGGAGTGGGTACAGGAGAAGTTGTTCAATAATTTAGGTACCAGTGCAGAATTAGAGAATGAAATAGGAATTCCAGAGCAGGAGACTACGCCTTCTGATTTGGCCATTCAAAATCTATTCACCAAGATAGTTTTAGCAGCAAGGATGAATAAGTTATCCAACAGTAAAAACAGGACACTTAAGGAGATGTTAGGCGGGATGCCATCTTACTCAGAAACAGTGATGTATAAGATAGAAAAATTTAATATTAATGGAGATTTGCTCACTTCTTATTATATTCCCAACTCTTCAAATTTGGATGTTTGTAGTTTTGTAGACACCCAGATTAAATATGGCAAGAAATATAAATATGCCGTCTCCTCTCTTGATTTGGTAATGGGGAACGAATATACATATGGTAGCATATCCACTCCCACATTTGACAATGGCGCGGTTTCGGCGGATTTTAATGTTTCTTTCGACCCAAGCATGAAGATAATAGAATCTCCGCTTGCCACATTTGAAGAAGTATTGATGAATGACAACCCGCCACTACCGCCGGAAGTCTCTTTTGTTCCGTACCGCGATATAGAGGATAAGGTGCTGATTAATATGAATTCATCTGTTGGAGACATAGTTCTAGACCCTATCCCTTTGAGCACCGCCGACGAGGAGAGATTTGATGCGAACAGGGTATCACAAAGGAGGGTAGATGACAAACTGAGATTTAAGTCTGATGATCCCGCCAGCGTGTTTGAGGTATTTCGAACAACACAGATACCTACTGGATATCAAGATTTCGCCGAGCATAAGTTGCTTGATGTTCCTGTGGACCCCAACTCAACCGCCGCCGCCCTGAGCGACACCATTGTTCCGAATACTGATTACTACTATATTCTTCGCACGAAAGATATACACGGCAATATTTCTAACCCCTCTATAGTTTATAAAATAAAAATGCACGCCACTGAAAATGGACCGGCCTACATGGATACTTCTGTCGTTGACTTCTCAGATACTGCCGCCATGAATGTATTGGAAAAGAAAACTGCCACAAAGGCAATGAGAAGATATGTGCAGATACTTCCAACAACTCCACAAGGTCTTTTGAATGTGGAAAGATCAGACCTCGCCGACGCCACCACCGTGACCGGTGTTACGGAGGTTGTTTTGGGCGTTGTTGACAAGTCTATGTGGAACGAAAAGAAGTTTAAGATCAGGTTTACTTCGAAAAAGACAGGAAGAAAAGCAGATTTAGATATAAAATTCGTCACAGAACATAGAGTAAAGCAAAGTTGAAACTATTTATCTTGATAGGAGAGTAATATATGGGTTTTTTAGACAATTCGGGAGATATAATCTTAGATGCGGTGCTAACCGACACAGGCCGCATGCGCCTGGCGAGAGGCGACGGATCTTTTCGCATAGCAAAATTTGCGCTCGGTGATGACGAGATCAATTACGGGAATTACAATGCCAACGATCCAAGCGGCAGTGCTTATTATGATTTAGATATTCTTAAGACACCGGTGTTTGAGGCGTTCACCAACAATACCTCAAATATGCAGTCAAAGTTGTTGTCGATATCAAGAAATGATATTCTTTATCTTCCTGTTATAAAGTTAAACGCTCAGACGGTAAACAGTTCAGCAACTTACGCTGGGGGCACCCCATCTGTTTCTGATGTGTTTTTGATAACAGTAGATGACACCACGTCCCTCGCCATCAATAACGCCACCGAAGCGAACTTCGGCGCCAAGGACGGGATTTTATATGGGAATAACACAGAAAACTCTAATATAATACGGTTAGATCAGGGTCTAGACAATTCTTCCACAGAAGGACCATCACCTTCGGTACCTATCGACGCCGACCTCAATGAGACACAATATATTATTGAGGTTGATAACCGATTCGGGGAATTGTTATCAAGCGCCGACCTGGCAGCATCCGTTTCTTTCGTGGATGACGATAGCATTGCGAGTTATTACCTATCATTAACAATCAATGACGAATCCTTCATTAAACAGATGGCACCAAACGGCACGAACAACGAGGTTAACCCCTCCAATTCAAATCTTGGCGGACCCAGAGGAACAAGGTTGACACTTAAGATGAAGTCGTCTATAAACCTTTCTTCAACAATAAGTATGTTCGCTACGCTAGGATCAACGATGCAACTGCCAACCGGCGTCGCCGGTGCTAACGAAACTTATCTCACCATAGACAGCACGTTGCGAGTAACCGGCGCCACTACGGGATATCGAATTGATGTTCCTATCCGGTACATTAAAAAACAATAGAGGTTAAATAATGGCTACAGTTTATAAAACATTTTCCCCAAACGATGCAACGCAAACAAGAACGATGCTTCATGAATCAGTCCCAATTACGGGTTCGATCATATCAGGCACGTATGCCGACTCAAACATAAAGAACTACTCACATGGGTTGTTTCAGTCGGTATATGATTATCCTTATCTGAGTTCGTCAGCTAATCACATATTCGACATAACTTGCGGATATGCCAATACATCGCCGTTATCTGCCTCTGCCACCGCCGACGGAGTAGCAGCATCAGATATCAAAGACAAGATTAGCATGTACAACCAAATGGCACAAGTGTTGGCAGGACACGACATCAATGGTAATATCCTTGAATTCGATCAAGATGGCAACATCGCAGGCGGTGGCACAAAACTTGACGCTATCTATGTTCTAAACTTCGCCAGACTCTTGGCAAAAGATGAAATTAAAAAAGGGTCTTTTACTTTACAATTAGCAACCGGTTCGACGAATGCACCTGTTGATTTTAGTGAATTGTTGACGGTATCAGATTATGGTGCGCTAAACGATTATCGTGTTAATTCTCCTGCTGCTGAATATGGAATATTATATACATCATCCGCTGACATCGCCACTGATGGCAGCTCGGGTGTTGGGCTGCTGTATTACCAAGCAGGAATTGCTGTGGTTACGGCGTCTGTCTTTGACCAGTCCCAATTCTATTCGTCTGGAGATACCTATTCGGCATCGCTGAGTGCTTCTTCTATTGAGACGAACGCAGACGGAGTTAGAAACAGGATGTACAATGTTGAATTCAACAACACAACCGAACTTAACTCATCAATCTATTTTTGTCGTGTAAACCATAACGAATACAATTATAGTGCGAACCCGACATATCTGAGCAGTAGCAAGATAGTGGTAAAACAGCAAGCAACCGATGCACCAGTTTCTTATGCCACTACTGTTGGATTGTATTCCGCCGACAATGAGTTACTGGCAGTCGCAAAGCTTTCAGAACCCCTTAAGAAGGATCCGAATAATGAACTGATTCTACGAGTCAGACTAGACTACTAATCCATGAACTATGTCGTTTTACAAATTTAATTCTAGTGATATTCTTCATAACAGGATAAAAGCCTATCCTAGTATTAGGTTTGATATACACACTGGATCAATCTACTATAACAACAACATCGGATTGAATGGTATTCCAGACGGAAACATCTCCCTACAAGAACTGACAAACCTCCCATCTGGTTCGGGTAACGGATACCACGCTTTCATAACGAAAGGAAGCGGGTTAACAGCATTTAATACTGTCTCAACGACTGCCTTTAACGGTTTACAATATGGCGATGTAATAACATCATCGCTGCCACAGACATCATCTATTGCCATTGAATATCACGAAGTAGGTGACGCCAGGCTGCACGTTGACGCGCTCCGCAACATTTCTGATTATTATACCTACTTGAGTGAAAACTATACATTCAGTTCTTCGTTGGGAGATAAGGCGACACAATCTCTCACGCTTGTTAGTGTTCCATCTATTTTCTACGGGTCGTCGATAAAGAAAGGTAGCGTAGATCTTAAGTTCAACTTTACTGGTACTATGGTGGGGCAACTAAGGGATGAGAACCAAGATGGCAACTTGATACAGGTCGGGCCCGAAGGTAGCACAGGATCTGGGAGTGTCGCCGGCGTCGTGTATTATAACGAAGGGTTCTTGCTCTTGACGGGAAGCTGGAATATTACAGAGGAGTCGCAAGATCTTTACGATGGATTGGATTATCCAAAATGGAAGTATTTTGCTTCTCCAGGTATCCCGCCGTTCGGCGAGACAGAATCCACAACTTATTCTGCTGAGTTTAAGGGTACGAATTATATCCCAGTTGTTACCATGCTAGCGCACGCAGAGAAAGCACACCTCAACCAATCTAACAATCCAACCTTCACAGAGTACGGCCAGAACCCAGGTCTAAGCACTGGCTCTCTGGGGTTTTACGAAAGAGTTGATTTAAGCATTAAAAATGTTGCCAAATACCCCTATAATGAGGATACTGGTTCGTTCAAGAAAGAGACTTACATCTCTAAGATCGGTATCTATGACAAGGATAGGAATTTGATTGGCATTGCTAAGGTGGCCACCCCCGTCAGAAAACGAGAGAACGATAAGTTTACTTTCAAGATGAAAATGGATTATTGATGATTCTCGGGTTGGACATTTCAACAAGCATTACAGGATTTTGTGTTCTTGGTGATGACGGAGACGTTATGCACTCGGGGTATATCGACATGCGGAAAGAGAAGGATTTCTTCACCAAGGTTCAGATCGCGAAAGAAAAGATAGTTGAAACAATAAGAGAACATAAAATCGATGACATTT
>Ga0233413_10000604_pt1 | contig 17007 bp, 11 predicted proteins | sample Na_anoxic_6_MG_FD_189019 | JGI IMG/M metagenome (GOLD analysis project Ga0233413, IMG submission 189019) | Seawater microbial communities from Saanich Inlet, British Columbia, Canada - Na_anoxic_6_MG | ecosystem: Environmental > Aquatic > Marine > Inlet | place: Canada: British Columbia... | reverse complement strand
AAATAGAGGGCTTTGCACTTCAGGTTTTGGCAGCCTTGGTCTTTTCTTGGGTGATGGTATATTTTTCGATTTGGAAAGGAGTCAAGAGTGTGAGTAAAGTGGTGAAGGTGACGATGCCTTTACCGGTGATTCTGTTGTTGTTTTTATTTGTCCGTTCTTTGTTTTTACCTGGTGCTTTGAGTGGATTGGACTTCTATTTACACCCCGATTACAGTGCGATTTTAGATTTGGATGTTTGGATGGCAGCCATTACGCAGATCTTTTTTACGCTCACGTTGGGATTTGGGGTAATGATCACTTACGCCAGTTATCAAGATACCAAAAGTGATATTGTGAAGACCGCATTGATTACGAGTATTGCGGATGTATCTATCGCTTTGATTGCAGGATTTGTTGTGTTTACAACGATTGGACATATGGCTGAGACAAGTGGGCAGACATTGCAAGAATTAGCATCATCAGGACCCAGTTTAACATTTGTGGTTCTTCCTAAAGCGTTATCCCTGATTCCCGGCGCTGCATGGTTTTCCGTGTTATTCTTTTTGATGTTACTCTCTCTTGCGATCGACAGTTTATTTTCATTGGTTGAAGCGATTGCTGCTGTATTCGAAGATCATTTTCCTAGAGTGAGCAAGAAGATGATCGTTTTTTTCGTCTGTTTTGTCTGTTTTTTAGGAGGTTTGGTATTTACCACTTCAGCAGGAATTTACTATTTAGATATTACAGATCACTTTATTACAAATTATGGACTTGTTTTGATGGGACTATTACAGACCTTGGCAGTGGGATGGGTCTATGGACCTGAAAAATTACGACAATACATCAATGAAGTATCGGATTATCAAATCTCTACTTTTTGGAACAAGGCAATACAGTACATTATCCCTGCCTGTTTAATTGGAATTTTGAGTCGAGCATTTATTCAAGACCTCTCAAAACCTTACGAAGGGTATCCTCAGTGGGCGATTTGGTCGTTTGGGTGGGGTTTGATTATTTGTCTATTGATTGTTTCGGGTAGTTATTCCTTTTTTCAGGCTCGCAATTCAAAGGATCGAACATGAAACAGTTGAAAAAAGAACTTGAGATAGGTGAGATTCATGTGAGGGATCTTTGGCAATTTGAGTTAAAGTCGGAATTTATCCCGCTGACTCAACTTGAAGAGAATCAATTCGCGCAAGAGTTCTTTATCTTTATCCCAAATGCGCTTCAGGTCAATCGAAACACCTACAAAAAGGGGCAATTTTATCAGGATCTGACGAATATGATCCGGTATAAAACTCCGGAATTCACTTTGAAACAGATTTTGAATCCGAACAACAATCTATCTCCAATCTCACGCACGCTAAAGCTTATACAAAATGAAACAACAGACGATAATCGCGATAAGTTAGAAGATGAGTTAAAGTTACTTGGAAATATCGTGCGAAGTTCTCTTCGTGATCGGATTGGTGACTTAATCGAAGAGATTAAAAACAACAACCCTGATCTATCAGAACATATACTACGTTATTGTGAAGAGGTGAAAGAACTCAGAAGAAAACTGAGGGAGATAGATGAAGAGATTGCTGAAAATTGGAGAGGTGTTATTCGGGAGCATTTCCACTACATTGATGAATTTATTAGCATCTCTATTTCCTATACATTCACGGCTCTTCTAGAAGAACTTAGAAAACATTTCTCACCTTCCCCTCCTGAAATTGACGAAGCCATTTCACAGATCATACTACAAGAAAAAAAACATAGAATTGAACACCTAAAAGAACCCAAAGAGCTCAAAGGAGAAACAGAGGAAGAAGAGCACTTCTTTTATCGAGCGGGGCTGTTGAATAAATTCGTCCTTGACGCTTTGTTATTAACCACACAGCGTACAGGTGTTCGTCAGAAATTCCAGCACGTAATTGGAGCTGTTGCTGCAGGAATTGCCATGCTCATTTTCCTATTACTTTTCGTTTGGGGTGGTGAGGTGTTTGTGATCAATTCGATGCCTTTCATCTTCATTACTGTTTTATTTTACATCCTTAAAGATCGAATCAAAGAAGGACTTAAAGCACTCTCTTATCAGTGGGTTTTGAAGTGGCTCTATGATTATAAAACTGACATCCGATCACCCGATGATCTATACAGTCTCGGGAATATTAAAGAGTCGTTTTCATTCATCAATGAAAAAATGCTCCCCAAGGAAATCATTAATATTCGTAATCGAGAGTTTCATGCTGTACTGGAAGAATTCAAAAGACCCGAAAGAGTCATCTATTACAAAAAGGAAGTCTTGTTGAATCACACCCAAACAGAGGATATAAGACGTCGTAATTTTAACATGATCACACGATTTAATATCGGGGAATTTCTTAAAAAGGCAGATGACCCCCTCCATCCTTACATTGAACTTGACCCTAATACAGAGAAGCTGATCAATAAGAAACTCCCAAAGGTCTATCACATTAATATCATCATGCGAAATTACTTCTTGGATACAAATCAAGATACTATCGTCGAAACCAAGAAATTCCGTTTAATCTTGGACAAAAATGGAATTAAGCGTGTTGAACATTTAACAGGATAGCAATACCTATTAAATTGATCACAGGGTCAGCGGGTATTAACCCTGTCTGTCTTTCTTCCAATTTACTCCGCAACCTTGCTTTCACCCTTTCCAGACGATCACTTTGAGAATTCATTCTATTTGAAAGATTCTGCGCTTTTTGATGAGATTTTTTTGAATTTACATGACGGTTTTGATGAAACCCCCTACTTCCAAATCCTACATTATTGCAATGTACGGACCGAGATACATGACCGGAATTGTGTCAAGACACTTGCTCCTCCTTATGATAAAAGACCAAACCTTACCACACCGGTTTTGAGAAATCAATAACTCTACTCCTCCTTCCCGTCCTTCACAAATTTAAATGTTTTCATGATCTCGTCAAAAACACCACGATACTGATCAAACATCTTCGGATCAGTTGTAAATGTAATTACATACGCATTACTTCCTACCAAAATCAAATACTGCATCACCTTAGCATTCACAACTCCCATTCGATGAGTATAAATCAATCTCTTGCTCTGAATACCATCAACATCCACATCATCCGATTCCTCTAGATCATAATCCGTCAGTAACTCTTCTAATCTTGTCATATTGATCTTGGAATACTCATCTTGAGTGATCGGAAATTCCAAATCAGCATGAATAATATTCACATTTTCACGAAATAAATCCTCATCACTATCTGATGGCGCTAACGCGATCACATCCGCTCCCATCACTCCACGCTTGATATCCCAGCCTTCAGGAAACTTCACTTCAAATCCCGCTTCAATATCTCGATGCCCATTCTCAACCGCCTCTACGGTGCCTTTTTCCATCACAGCTTCTTCTGAGCCAACCGGACAAAAAATGCAGAACATTAAAAACAATAAACTAAATATATTCATTTTAATATCTCCTTTATTCGTTGAAGAACAACACTATTATTATAATAATAATAAAATATAATGTAAACTAATTGCTTTAATTAAAAAGATTGGAGGTCTGATAAATATCTAGAGCTTGAATTTTATCTGTTTACAGATCCCAGATTCTTTGCATTTTTTCGCGGTAGTACTGAATTTTGGGTAAATCCTGACCTTCTTTACGTAGTCTATTTTTCATTTTGCTGATGATTTCTTGTGAAACCGCCTGATCCAAAGTATCGTATCGCATAATACGCAAAGAAGAGTAAGGGTTGAGTGTTGTGTAATTACTCATAACGAGTCGCAATTGAAGATCGATTCCTTTCTGATGAATCGGATAACTTCCTGAAATTAGATCATATGGTTTAAGATTTTGCACCGGGATCCCAAAGTCACGAGAAACATAAGAATAGGTATTGGATAATTGGTAGGAATCGTGATTAAGATCGACAAATTGATAAATACAACCATTGTACACGTGATTTTTATACAGTTCTTCCTGAGCGAGAGTAAAAAGTTCTGAAACGACTGTTTCGGGAATTCCAATCTCCTTAAAAAACTTCTTCAATTCAGTTTTAACATAGTTATCGCCTGATTCGATTGTAAAACCGTTAAGAAATATTAAGACGGAACTTTCGTCCCACCGGAAATAGTTTCCAAACATCGGAACATTCATACAGACCAGGAGCTTCTGTTGTTCAGGTCGAGTATCCAAATAGGGAAAAAGGAACTGATCTACATTAAACCCAACCTCAACTCCCCAAAGTCCCCAGAAACGTTCAAAGATCAGCTTCATGCTCAGGTTTTTGACGAGCCAATTTTCAAGTTCCTTCTTATCCACACTCTCACAAAACTCGGATATGAGGTTGACCATTTCGGGAACCTGGTTTGTGTATTTTAGACCCTTCTCATCTTTAGAAATACCGGAGCTCACAGGATCGAGATTTTGATTCTCCTTCATCATATAATCACGAATCTTCAGCTCCATCTCTTTTCGCATTCCGCCTCCTTTATTCGTACCGTCTTTCGATTGCGATTCAATGCTCATCTTAGCTACAGAGAATTCATCATGCCAAAGCTCATCTGTCCTTCCCTCACCGTCCAAATAATCCAGATATTTGGCAAAATCGATAAATAACTGCCCGAACACATGACGCTGCTCTGAATCCAGCCGATCCAAATAGATAGGAAGATTCATCTGTTCCCGTAGAGGCTTTAAAATAAACAAATCTGACAAACGATCCAAATTATCTTCAGTGAGCTTTCGCCCAAACATCTCATAATAAGACTGCACTCCATCCTTAAGATCAAACGAATCATCTCCCGGAATACGAAGAAATTGAAAATTCTCAGGAATGTCAAACCCCAATGACTCTTCAAAAACCGCCCTCAAAACATCTTGAAAAATTCGATACTGCTGAGAACTGCCATGATAACCAAATACCGGCATCGACTGCTCTTGATCGGCAACATCTAGTAATAAAGAAATATGATGACTAAACGATGTATAAGAATACTGCTGAGCTATCTTATCATATCCCACCTCATCCAGATACCGCTCAGTCATCTTCGGATAACCAGAGTCCACCTCGGCACACGAAAAAGAGACAGAAAACACGCAAATGACAACTAATAACGAGAATAATCGAGTTAACACAACTAAATCACATTAATATATAAAACAGATAAAATAACACAACAATAGTTAAAAAACAATAAATATTAATTTAAATCTTTTTTTAACATTTATTTAAATTTTGTTAAGAAGATGAATTCAGGCTCACTATTTTAAAGTACTAAACTTGCCTTTTGAGAATTTTCTAGTAGCGCTTGCAAGCAATCTCCCTTCTTCACTTACGATCCACAACTGTGGTTTTCCCGTTACAAAATTGAATCCAATTGATAAAAAAACAGGAGAACCGTCTGGACCTATCCAATTAGTATCGGCAAAGGCAAATAACTTTCCTTTTGAAAAATAATGCTGTGTCATTTTCCACTCGAACTGAAGCAGGAATTCCTCTTTTTCATCTTCTGAAAGTCCCGCTGAGCTCATAATTTCCCTGAACTCATGTACAACGTCGTCCAATGGAGAGCATTTGATTTTTTCAAAAAACTGATCTGTGAATTTGGCCTCCAATTTCTGTTTCTTCTCGGCATTCAATTCCACATGTTCCGCAATCGAAGAGGTAATGATCCAACTAAGAACCTCCTTTTGTCTCTCAGAATCGCGCTCTGCACTCTCAACATAGCTATCACGTTTTTCCTCTCCCGGTTCAATCAATTGAATCTGCAACTCCTCACTTACACTTTTTTCTGAATCCTTCTCGCTTTTTTCAGAAGGAAACAGTGACTCAAGAGAGGGATGACCTGGCAACAAGGATTGTTGATGCATAACACCTCTGTATTCCCCATCCCTTAGGAGAGTGACAGGAAAGAAAGGCGTTTCTCTGATTCCCTCTTGAACCGAGGGCCTATTTCTACATTCAGTTATAAATCCAGGAAATTTCTCAATAAAGTCTTCGGCACCGTTAAATCTTATCTCACTAGTCCCTTCGTTAATAAACTCCTGAGTCGCCCACACCATCCCGAATCCAGACGTATTATAACCAGCAGTAAAATCTGAGTCCCACCTATCACCAAAGACATGTTCTACTGCAGAATCCGGGCTCTTTTGAGTCCTAATCTCAAATTCACCGGCCAGCTCTGATTTTACGGCTTTAATTATCGCCTCCGAACCATCTTGTATAATAAGTTCTTTTACTTTCTCCGCCAGAATACCCCAGGCAGATGACCCTTGATCCAGAGGAAGAAAATGAACTCCCTCTTCCCCACTGGATACTAGGAGATATGGTACCTGTTGTCCGTTAAGGCGTACGGCATCTAATTTAAAGGGAAGTCGGACATAAGCATGAAAAGCGGCTACGAACTTAGCACTTGAAGATCGATCAAGTTTTTTGAAAGAAGGAGAGACTTTACCTAGAAAGTAGCTAATCGCTCTCTCTTCGACCGCGGAAGACCCTTGCCCCCTAGTTTGAACGGTTACTGCTTCCATCATTCTATGGGCAATGTTCTCCTCGCACGCTGTAAATGCAGTATATGCGCGCTCAAAAGAAGGAATGTTTTCCGCACCTTCTATCTGTCGATCAACCGCAAGCTCATGCAAGAGATCGAACACCGCAACCCTTTTAAATTCTTCTTTACTTTCCTGAATCGACAATCGTGGCAAGACCTCTCTCACCGCTTGAGCTATCGCGTCACCCTCTATTCCCATCGCATGGCAAGCTGCTACAATATTGGGAAGCTCCCAAATAGGTTTTGCTTCAAAATCGCTTTTCACCCAACCAGCCCTGTCACCTGATAAGATCATTGAATAACTGAGAGATTGAAAGTGAGGAGAGACTCCGGGAACCGATACTAAACTACGTGAATTTTCTCCATAAGGGGCTATTCCCTTATCGGTGACAAGAATAGGTTGAAGCACTCCAAGGCGTGTAAACTGACTCATACATGCCGCAACAGCTTCAGGATTCTTAAAACCCAACCTAATTAAGCTGCTAGTGGAAATACATGTACCTGCTTTTGCCTGCCGCAAAAGGTCACCAACTGACATTAGGGTTAAGAGCTGCATATCCGCTATACTTACCGGCTGTTGAGGATCCATTCCGAGCTGTAACCTGGCAGCCTCATGCATTGGTGAGCGAGGGTCGGAATTAAGCTCTATTCCATTACAAATCGAACGAAAGGAGGGGGAGGTTTGTACCACCCGCAAAAGACTTCGCATTTTCTCTTCCGCTAGCCAGACAGGATCTTCCCTTTTCACTTCCCCATTCTGAGTGCCCGATGCAGCACTCTCATTTCCGAATAACCATGATTCGAGAAACTCAGCCATCGTTACGTTAACAGTATTGCCCGGAGCGATGAGCATCGGAAATATTGAAGACATCATTTCATGATAGAAAACTGCTCCTCCATTATGATTTCCGACGCTCGTCATAAGCGCTTCGTGTTTCATAGAGCGTTCAAAATGAGGCGCAAGAACCTCTTTTAGAAGGTCGTCGAGTTTAGATAAGATTGCTTCACCGTTCGAAGATTCAAGACTTTCCAGAAGTTTCGGTAATAGAATTTCAGCATTATTGGAGTCATGCATAAAGAACGCAATCCACTTATCGAGGATCTGCACCGCCTGATTTTCATCTGCTGTCTCTGTGGAAATGCAACGAAAGAGCTTGGCAAGGGTTTCTTTATTCAATTTTAAAAGGGTCAACTGTATCCATCGTTTTGCAAGCGGGGCCGACAGTCCATCTGGAACATGCTGATTAAGATCTTCCAATTTCCCACTAATCGTTTTAAAAATGTCCGTAATCAGGTGGATCTCATTCTCCTGTAGGAGATGGCTAACCAATTGATGATCCTCATCCATAGCCTGGATAACAAAAGAAAGAAAGGGGAGCAAGAAAGGATCCTTCAAATGATCCACACAGTAACTGAGTAAATTGTCCAAAGGAGCAGGAACACCTTTACCTGCAATTAAACTCTCAGATATACGATTAAAAAGTTCTTTCTGCGGCTCCTGGAGTTCATCCCAATGATTCTCCAATAAAGTTAGCTTCGCAACAATTTCAAATCTTCCAGTAGATAAAGCTGCCGCGAAAAGTTCCGCATTACCATCTTCCTTCTGAAATCGTTCTTCAGATAATTCAAATAAAGACCATGGCGAGTTTTCCACACGTGTGTTGTTGACCAGAGCTGATGACTCTGTAGTAAAAAAGTGCCCCTGCTTAAACGATGAAACCTCTGCCATTTTCAGAAACCTTGCTAAACGCTGTTTTTCAGCATCACCTGCTGTTTCTGAGGCACCTTTTTCAAATACATCAATAAATAAAATTAAATATTCTTCACACCCTTCTATACACAAAATTTCCAGGTCAAACTTTATCTTGTCCAGTTTGGGTGCAAAAATCTCTTGCTCAACTACAGTAAGTTTCCCAAGTATTTCTTCTGCACGCCCTACCAACTTTTCAGCATCTAAATCTCTAAGATTTGTCTCCGATAGACCTGAACCGAAAGTTGGGAGCACGATCCCTGATAACCAATTAGAATCTGTTTCATGCGTAGTAGAATTTTGAGGCACGACCCCTGGTATCCATTCATGAGCAGGCGAAGGGACGACCCCTGGTTTCCATTCATGAGCAGTAGCATCTGATTCCGATACACTAGAAGACGATTGGGGGGATGATGGTTTTTCAACAAAACTTTCCAATATCCTTATGAACTTATTCGCATTTCCTGGAGGAGTACGAGCAACATGCGCATGCACTCCTTCATTAGCATCAGTCTCCGTATTACCCGGTGTACCTTCCATCGAGGATTGAAACACTTTGTTGATATTAGCTAATTGATCTGGTTCCAAACCTTTTAAGAGTTGCTGTGCAGATTTATCATTCAACCAGGTGCCTTTGCTAAATAGAAGTTTGATCCGATTCCAATTTCTACCCAGCCATTTGTTTCCGAAACACTTTAACAGTTCGTCTTTTTGCAAACTCAGGTTATCGCCTAGATTTACTCTAGAATCATCCCCTATTCGCTCTGAATCGCTCACAGGACGCATAACTAAACCCCACCGCTTTAAACACCTCTTTATTCAATTATAACAAATTATTTAATTACACCATATTAAAATAAATGCAATAATTAATATATAAAATAAATTAAACTAAAAACAGCAATTTTCCGTTACAATCCTACTAGATTTTTATTTCCGAATAAATTTTAGCTCTTTATACCCAATCAACTTCAAGAATCGGTTTTTGGCTTTGAGAAAGCTCCCGTAGTCGGACGATCGTAAGTGACCCAATATTGTTAATATTGGGTCACTTACGATTATCCAACCACGAGGCTTTCTCGAAGCCAAAAATCTGATTCTTGAGGTTGATTGGGTATAAAGGGACTTTATTGCTTTACAATTCACCACTAAGACCCCTATTTCATAGATAAAAAGGAAGAGTCACGCTATAATCTTTCTTTTTAGATGGGGACATTCGATTGACACAGACAGTAATAGGAATTGTATTAAACCGAGATAAATCAGAAGTTTTAACTGTTAAAAGGCGAGATGTGCCCATCTGGGTATGGCCGGGTGGCGGGCTTGAAGAGGGAGAGACCCCTGAAGAGGGGGTAATTCGCGAAATCAAGGAAGAAACCGGGTTAGATGTGAAAGTAACAAGGAAAATCGCGGAATTGACTCCGGTAAATCGTCTCACCAAGCTCGTTCACCTATTCGAATGTCAGGCTGTAGGTGGAGAAATCCAGACCGGAGAAGAAACTCTGGATATTGGGTTCCATCCTATAAAGGACCTCCCTGAGCCATTTTTTCACATCCATGCCGGGTGGTTACCGATGCTATCAGCAAATGATAGCCAGGTAATTCGAAGACCTCTTTCCGAAGTGAGTTGGTGGGGGTTATTTAAGTATTTCTTTGTGCATCCCATTCGGGTAATCCGCTGTACCTGTTCGATTTGGGGATTTCCGATTAATAAGAGGTAATCACCAACTAAGTCTTGCTGAAGACCAACAAGCCGTCCCTATTCGGGACTTTCCTTCTTTTTCGTCTATACCCAGGATTTGCCCTTCGGTCTACATCCTGGGCTACCAACAAATTTCCCCTTATCAGGGGAAAGGCGAACAACAGAACCCAAGTTACCTACGGATGTCGGAGGGAAGAGAAATATTAATAACCTTCTCTGCATCCTACTCTTTAGTAAAAATTGCATTTACGCAACATGACCTCAAAAATATCGAAATATGACACAAGCAAATTGATTGAAAAGCGTTTTTTGGTACAATGCATGGAAAGGACCAAAAATGCTAACCAGAACCGTTTCACAAATCGAACGCATCTTTCTAGATTCATGGTGGGTCTTTCTTTTTCTTATCCTCTGCTACCTTTTTTATGAACAGGGTTTAAAAAGAAAAAACCATGATTACGCACGCTTGCATGCATATCATGCCGAATTACAGTTCAAAAAAGAAGAGGCCATTCAAACTCAAGAAGATCTTATGCTACAGATCAACAGCCAAAGTGATCCTGCTTGGGTTGAGCTAACATTAATGAAGGGACTTGGCTTAGTCCCGGAAGACCAAACAAAAGTATACTTTCCCGACGAATAAAAATGGATCCAACAATTTTAATTATCACACTTATTATCCTCACCATTGCATCGGCTTACTATTCGAGCTCGGAAACTGCACTCTTCTCTCTTTCTCCGATGAAAATCAAAACCTACGAATACTCACCCGACCCAAGAAAACGACTGATCGCCAAACTTATTCTGCAACCACGGGATCTACTTGTCACCGTCTTTATCCTCAATACTCTTGTAAATATTCTTTTGCAAAATGTAGCATCCCATATGTTCGGTAAAGAAGCAGGATGGGATCTGAAAGTGGGAATCCCTTTTCTACTCACCTTAATTTTTGGTGAGATCATTCCAAAAAATTTCGGAATTCAACACAATGCAGCACTCTCCTATTATGTTGTTCCTTCGATTAATTTTGCACATCGACTCCTGGCACCGATTCGACGTTGGACCATTGCCGTGACACAACCCATTTCCCGTTTGATGTTTTTTTACCTTCAAAAAGAAGAAAACATATCGAAAGGAGAACTTGAACATGTATTAAGAACATCTGAAGAGCGGGGTATCCTAAATAAAGAAGAAGCTGTCCTTGTCTATGGGTATCTGGAACTCCAGGATTCTCTGGTAAAGGAAATCATGAGGCCTAGAGAAGACATCATTTTTTACGACATCAATGAGCCTCTCTCAAAACTAATCCACCTTTTCGTCGATCAGCAAGTAACTCGACTTCCGGTCGTTGACAAAACCGTCGACAATACCATCGGAATGCTTACCGTCCGAGAGTTTTTTCTTAATCGTCATAAAATCACAGAACCGGAACATGTTCACCGGCTTCTTGTAAAACCCTTTTATATCCCTGAAAACTCTCCTGCTCGAGCCTTGTTGAAAAAATTTGATGAAGCCGGACAGGAGATCGCAATCGCAGTAGATGAATATGGTGCTATCTCAGGACTGATTACAAGAGAAGATCTGATTGAAGAAGTCGTGGGAGAAATTGAAGATAAGCGAGATCAAAAAATCTTATATACACGATCAGGTCCAAATGAAATCATCTCGAGCAGCAAACTTGAAATCGATGAATTTAATCAAATTTTTGATGTGAATTTTGACAGCGAATCAAACATGGTAACAATTGGAGGATGGTTGATTGAACAACTCGGCACCATCCCCAAAAGTGGAACCCAACATCAAGCAGAAGGATTTCTTTTCCAAATCTTAGCTGCAGATCCCAACAGAATTCGCCGTCTATATATCCGAAAACTGAAGAAAGATAAACCCAATCGAATTGGAGGTGCGGAATGAATTCCACCGCCTTAATGTGGCTTCTTTTAAACATCTTCACGATTATTTGCCTTGGATTCTATTCCATGTTGGAAATGGCCTGTGTCTCTTTGAACAAGGTTCGACTGGATTACTACGTAAGTAAGAAAAACCGTCAAGCTCTTTGGTTGAAATACCTTTTACAACATCCTTTTCGTCTTTTTGGCACCACTTTGATCGGCGTCAACATCGCAATGGTGGTAGGATCCGAATGTTCTCGTGAATTTCATCAAGCGATCGGAATCAACCCTGACCTTGCACCACTCACTCAGGTGATCATTGTTGTGATATTCGGAGAATTAGCCCCCATGTTTGCAGCACGCCATTATGCAGAGCATGTGGCAATGCTAGGATCCGGCCTTCTATACGCTTCTGCTAAAATCATGACACCTCTTCTATGGATAGTAGGATATATTATCCGATTTTCCAATTGGATCGTCGGAAGCGAAGTAAGTGAAGATCATATGTTTCTCACGCAAGAAGAGCTGCAGAAAATCCTGGAAGAACATGGAGATGAAGTTTCTTCGGAAGATAAAGGACAGGAATTGAATCTGATCTCTGCAAATATCTTTACTCTTCGGACAATGGACGCAAGACAGATCATGACTCCACTTGAAGACCTGGCGAAACTCCCTTCGAATGCAACGATTGCGCAAATGCGAAATCTCCTCAAGAAGAATGACCAGGAATTCGTGCCCATTTATCATCGAGACCCAACGAATATCATCAGTATCGCATTTCCTCGTGATCTGATACGAATTCCCGATACCCGTCGCGTCAGAGATCATGGGAGACAGCCCTGGTTTATTACGCAACAAACCAAAATCACCCAAATCCTGCATCAGTTTCGAAGAAACAATCTCACAGTGGCAGTGATCCTGGATCGAGCAGGTAAAGGGATCGGCCTTTTGAATCTAGGAGATGTATTGGATGAAATCTTCGGAGAAGTAAAGAAAAGGCAGCCGGTAAAACCGACCGAAGGATTTATCCTGGAAAGAACATTTCCGGGAGATATGAAGATATCCGAATTTCAGGAACAATTCGAAATCGAACTGGATCCTGATCAGAATCTCACTTTTCATGAGCTTATGGAAAAACACCTAGGCCACAATCCGGAGGAGGGTGATTCCGTGTACATAGCTCCTTTTGAAATCACAGCATCTGAAGTTTCACTTCTCGAGGTCAAAAGTGTGACAGTGAAGACAAAATCGTAAAGATTTGGAAGCTGACATCATCTTCATGTATTGAGATTTAGAGGCTCAAAGCACCCCAATCAAAACCATCTTAAAAAAAAATCCAAACGACAACCAATTCTTTATATATAATTAACATTTTTAAAGTAAAATAACATCTGAACACAATAAATAATTAACAGAAAAAGACAAAAGAGTTAAATCATGGTTTCAAGAACAGATCAAGGGACATTATCAAGTGCTGCACATCATCAAACCGCACATGCCGGGGCGGGGCGTGTCGACTCGAGCTTGGCTGAGCTCACACTAAAACATGGTGCTGTTATGGCTGAAATCAAACAGGACCTTCCTACGTTGAAGCATCAAGTCACAAAAATCAACGGAGAGCAGGTGCGTTTGTATGAGCATTTAACAAGTCCGGAGAGTGATGATGAGCTCGGTGAAAATATTGAGCAGTTAGAAGGGGCCCTAGGTGATCGTGAAGCAACTACTGTACGAGAAGAGTGGAGAGATCTACCAAACAGCCAAAGCGCTGCGCACATGCGGGCTGTAATGGGGAGTAGTTACCCTGAAAGAGCATCTTCACGTGAACTTGTGGAGAAATATTTGGGGGTAGGTGGAAAATGTTATTGGTCACGAGGACTACAAATGCGTGAGGGGTTTGCCTCTCAAAGAATGGCGCTGAAGCTTGACGAGGATTATCTCTCCGCGATGTCACAGGCTCTAGATGCTGAAAGGGCTCGACCGGATAAAGCCGCTTTTTATCATGGAGCTGATGCAGCTGGTTGCTTTCTTTATGATGTCATTACTAAATTTCGAACACAAATGAACCTCATGACATCAGATGATCGCACCATATTTCGTGGATCCGATCTTCTATTTGCCGATTTTGCAAATCTTAAAGATTTTTACGAATTCTACAGAATGAAAAGACTCGAAAAAACTAAACTCCCATATATAGATTATACTGACAATTACAAAGATATGGGTCTCTCAGTGAATCAATATCTATTTGGGACTGATGATGATGCACTATCTGCATATATGGGAGCAACATATTCGTACTTTAATATGGCAATATCTCAACCTGGGACAAACCATAAAGAGGTCTTTGAATCTTGTATGGCATCCTTTGGGATTCAGGCAAATTATGAAGACTATGAGCCGATTTTCGAGAAATATACGAAAGTCAATTGTAAGCTCTACCAAATTTTCATTGATCCTCAAGTTGTGGATAATGTTGCTTATGTTTCCAAATCCGGAGGTTTCACCGTAACAGTTTCGCCTGGTGTTGAGGAGGATTATGGATTTGTGAATAACATGAAAGCAATGCGAGGTGATGTAAGAGACTTGGAGGGAAAATCTGAAGATCGGGATTATACGACTAACTTCAACAGTCTACAGGGCCGGATATTTTTAAAGCCTGAAATCCTTCACGATCCGAGATTTGTTCAAGTACGGACCTATTGGCGCCATGCGATGGAGCCGACAGTGGAACAGGAGTATAGAGATGCATTAAGTGCTCAAGTATCAAAGGATTTAGCACGATGGCTAGAGAGCGGACGAGCACCTGAACCTGATACGCTCCATACTCCATCTAGACTACGAACGCTGTACCAACAAATAGCCCCCCTGGACTCATTACCAGATAAAGGAGTTGGGAGCGCCTAACAAAACTCTAGAAAGATAATATGGACGACTGCAACACAGTCGTCCATATTTACTATTTCTCTCAACAGCCGTGGCTGATTATTTTTTTGCATTATACCCAATCAACCTCAAGAATCGGATTTTTGGCTTTGAGAAACTCCCGTGGTTGGGCGATCGTAAGTGACCCAATATTAGTCAAATATGGGGTCACTTACGATCGCCCATCCACGAGACTTTATCTTTGCCAAAAACCGATTCTTGAGGTTGATTGGGTATATATCCCACGGTTGAACCTACCAGGTATAGTGCAAGTTTCCAAACTCAAAACTCAACCCCGTACCTTTGCCGTTGCCAAAGCATCGAAGTCGACATGTCGCTCAACAAGCGTGATCGCCTGCTCAATCTTAGGTGTGTCTTTCAACCGAATCTTTGCAATGTAAGACGTAATCATCTTCATTGCATCATAGCTGCAAATGGGCGTATACAATGTTGGAATATTCATCGATTGTATTTCTTGAATCAACTCGTCGGAGGGTGCCTGATCTCCGGTAAGAATCATACCTCCTTGAAAATCCTCTCCCCTTTCCAGATAGAGACGATGATGTTTGATATTCTCCTGAATAATTTCCGTCCGACTTGCTGGTGTTATTATCAATTCATTCGAAACTAAGTCTTGTTGATATTTTTCCAATGACCCGGCAACCAAGCGTGTATGCTTGAAATGACGATAATGATGTTCATCCCCTGTAATCAATGAAGTATTGAACAGTGCTTCAAAATCTCGAATTGTCGGATTACTTAAAAACTCATTATAAGGAACACAACCAAGCAATGGAATGCCATATTTATCGAGCGCCTTCGTGAAGTACTTCTTTACCATGTCTCTCTTTTCGTCAAGTACACGATTTAAAATCACTCCACGAACTTTCACGCCGAGCTTCTCACACATGGCCAAATTCAAAGAGACTTCATCAAACGCAGATCCAAGCCCCCCGGGCACGATGATCACCATATCCAATCCTAGCAACGCAGCCACTTTGGCATTATTCAAATCCACAATCGATCCCACTCCTACATGTCCGGTTCCTTCCACAATTGTGTATGAATGACTCTCGTGAATCTTTTGGAATGAAGATCGAATCTGATCGAGCAAAGGTTGCAACGTGATCTCTCCATCAAGATAATGACGTGTAAAACCAGGAGGAATAATCACAGGACTCATATCCTTCCATTCGGAGGGAAGATCAAAATACCTCTTAAACAACACAACATCTTTATCCACAATCAAATCATCGGAAATCCGCACATGCTGCTGACCGACAGGTTTGATAAAGCCAACACTCGAAAACCGTTTCCGTAATGCTGCAATCGTCCCTAAGCATAGAGTCGTCTTCCCTACGTTTTGTCCCGTAGCCGCTATAAAAACTGCACTCTTTGACATCTAAACCCCCACACTTTGTGTTGTTAAAATCGTACGGATCACTTCTTGCGTTTCCACAAAAATATCTTCATCCGATTGAAGCTGCTCTACCTCTTCTAATGTAAACCAACGAATGTCATGTGTTTCTTCCTCATTTTGGCACAATTCCCCTCCTGTCATCCGAGCAAGATAGATAAAATCCATGTGCTGATGAGCGGGGACATCTCGATACGCCGGTATCTCTTCCAGCAAACAAAGATATGGCCTTTCCAAACTTTTTGCATTCCAACGCTCCACCCAGATGGCTTCTTGGCTCACCAATTCCACCTCAAGACCCGTTTCTTCCAAAACCTCACGCCTGGCAGCATCCGTTGGTGTTTCATCCGGATCAATATGGCCACCCGGTGGCAACCATTTCTCTAATTTCTTGTGATAAACCAATAAGACCCTATGATCCTCAACCACATACGCCGTTGCAACAAACTCTCGTTTCACTGGAACACCTCTTTGATCAAAAAATCAGAATAGTGATCTCGGATTTTTCTGTCTCCACATAACCCAAGCAACATCGAGCATTTTGGGCTTTTTCCGAAAGGATTTGGGCGAAGCCCTTTGGAGCCCCAAGCAAAAAGTTGCTCATATCTTAAAGTAACATCGGACATTTCGCGCTTCTTGCGAAATTTGCGCGTAACGCCTTGGAGTGCTGCGGAATACGCAGCACTCCAAAGGTAAGCGTCAAACTAACTTATCCCATACCCGGAGGGTAGTTTATATCGTAGCCCAGAGTGTAGTCCCGGTAGGGACAAACTCTGGGACCGAAGACAAAAAA
>Ga0233413_10000603_pt1 | contig 17045 bp, 23 predicted proteins | sample Na_anoxic_6_MG_FD_189019 | JGI IMG/M metagenome (GOLD analysis project Ga0233413, IMG submission 189019) | Seawater microbial communities from Saanich Inlet, British Columbia, Canada - Na_anoxic_6_MG | ecosystem: Environmental > Aquatic > Marine > Inlet | place: Canada: British Columbia... | reverse complement strand
AACCAAACAAACATAAGAGAGGATGCTTTTCTAATTGAATCTTCCAGAATCGAACATAACTTTCAGAGTAAAAATCACCTAGAACATGTAATCTAATGACGATTCCTTTCTTATGCTTATCCATAAGCATTTCAATCTCTTTATTCAATTTTTCGGTTAGGCCAACTTTACTAAATCGGTGCGCGAATGGCATATTATTCCCATAGCAATCATTCCAATGATGGCAAGTAGTGGGGCAAGTTTCTCTTTCAACTAGTGTGAGAGAATATAATCTTTTCCCTGTCCACTTCTTTGCAGTTATTTTGAATCCTAACTTCTTATTCGATGAACCTTTCTTGAGGGCCAGCAGATCTAGGGACGGGGACTTGATGCTCTTCTGAAAGCGTGTACTGATTTTCATGAGTCTATTATAGCACACTAAGGGTTGATTTGAAAGATAATATGGGGAATCTTTTCGGTCCTAAGTCGTTACTCACACGGGACTTACGGCGTTTGGGCCGTCCCCCCTGCCATTTTGGCAGGTTGAATGGAGGAGGTGCAGGGATTCGAACCCTGTTCCACACAAGTTCCCACAAGGGGCTTTCTCATATGTCGATACCAGTACACCCCCGAAGGGTGGGGAAGGGGTGGCAGATTATTCCACCTGATGCTTTCGCACCCACCACTGATTCCCTCCCCCCGCAAGAGTCTAGAACCCTTGCGTTGATGTGGGGAGAGGCGCACTCTGTCGGGACACTTCCTCTCCCCCGCAAGAGTTTAGAACCCTTGCGTTGCCTTATGGGCTGCTCCAGCCCCTATATGGCGTTCGCCACAATCTTCCATTGGAAGCAATCGGCGCAAGGACTTGTAAGCCTCAAGGGCCTCATCCGAAGCCAGATGATCCAGGTAGGAGTCAGACTTGTAAAGTTCAGCGTAAAGTTCGCCAGCCATAACGCTCAGACCTTGAATCTTTGCGTTGCGCCTGTTTACATGGAAATCACTCTCCAACATGAAGGTACTCCTGCCACTCTTCAGAGGTCACGCCAGAGATAAGAAACTCGCGCTCATCCGTGGAAAGGTTAGGGAGTGCCTCTTGAATGAGCTTGCCACTCATCCATTGGTCATATCCGAATTGTGAAATATCCAGGTCAAGGGTTCGGACCTTGCCTGAAAACATGGATTGTCTTGTTATCTTCATGAGTCTATAGTAGTCGAAAAGGGGTAAGTTGTAAAGTTTATTCGGGAGAAGTTATGAGCCAACCCCCACAGAATCCGATGCCGAAGCAACACAATCCTAGTAGGAAGAGGATCACAGCGTCCCCGTAAGGGCTTGGATGATGATGCCCAGGGCAGAGCCAAAGCAGATGACCATGAAGCTCCCCACGATGAAGAGGGGAAGGTCGAGGTTGTACTTGTTTTCTTTCATGGGTCTATTATAGCACAATAAGGGCTGAATTGAAAGCCTAAATGGAGAATCTTTTCTGCCCTAAGTCGTTACCCACACGGGACTTACGGCGTTTGCGCCGCCCCCGCTGCCATTTTGGCAGGCTCATGCCATTGTGACAGGTGAAGGAATGCCCCAAGCTATAATAATATAGCCCAGGGCGTTAGATTGATAAAGTAGGACCTATGCGGTCTGCAAAAGAGATTCCGCTTGGGACCAAAGAGCCATATTCACACGCTGCAAAGCGTCCATGTTAGTGAGTTTCCGAGCCACTCGCTTTTGAGTTTCCGACTTGAAACCACCCTGAATAGTATTCTCCTGAATAACATTGAAAGTAGTCCAGAGGTCACCACCACTATCCTCAACGCGCCTAGGGGTGAGAAGCATTCTAGAATCCACGGTGGATTCATTTCCCCATCGTGCCTCTTTTGCCTGATCGGCCAAAAGCAATTGCTCCGAATGGGTTAGTTTCTTTTGGCTCATCCCTTCAATTGAATTGGCAAGGTTAGGAACCATTGCGGTTATGTGATTGATCGCATTTCCCACAGTTTCCATTCCAAGATTCATGTGCCTCTGATTGAAAGAGCCAAGGTCGAGAGTTTGAATCACTAGACCATTCTCACAGATCAAAGCAAACAAGCCAGCAGCAAAGGAAAGGGAACTAGACCCATCGCTTGAGTTGGTCATAAGGATTTGAGGCATCACTTGAGAATCAACTGCGCGAGGGTCGGAAACGGTCAAGTTTAGATCTTTCGGCTGAAAGGTTACTAGGTGCTTCTTATTATCTGCCGAACGCTTGTAACTTTTCGGCTGCTTTGCGTCTGTAACTTGCCAACCTAGATCATGGAATTGATCAATAATTTGGTCAGAAGGAATAAAGGAGTAACGGTCGCTCATGTGTTCGTGAGCTTGCGTTGCGAAAATTGAGGGTGCCAGACGCTTGATCTGGTCTTTGTCTTTGAATGTTACCATGGGTCTATAGTAGTAAGGTGAGGGTATCTTGTAAAGGAAAGTTTGAGAATCTTTCAGACGCTTCTTTCTTTCAATGTTTCGAGCGCATTTTGGTGCCACTTGCAAACACTCATTCCAGAGACATTATAACTTTCAGCGATTGAAGCGAATGTTTCATCATTCACCGTGTGACGAATAATAATATCCTTGTCCCTTTCGGAAAGAATATCAAGCAAGGAAAGGGTATCATTATCATATTCAATGGAGGGGTGCCAAGTGTCTGATTTTGATCCTTCCATTGAAGATAATGAAAGAAGCATTCCATCACCTTTCAAAGCTTTCTTTGCACAAATACGATCCAATTCCATCAAACGCCACTTGATTCTTTGAATCATATATGTGGTATATTTCATACCTTGATCGTCCTTGTATTCGTTATTTCCTTTGTGAAGAACTAAATAAACTTCAGACAAAAGATCGTCTTTGTCGTAGTGGGTTGCGATGTGAGGCTTGGCCGCATATAGGGTGCAGTACTTGTTAGCGGCGGGAAGGAATTGCTCGATGGCTTGGCTGTCGTTGTTGTTCATGCTTGCATTTTACTCTATCGGGGGGCCATTGTCAACGGTGGAGGCTGAATAATGGACAAATAAGTGAGAAATCTTCTGTCCTAAGTCCTTACCCACACGGGACTTACGGCGTTTGGGCCGTCCCGCCTGCCATTTTGGCAGGCGCTACCTCTTATCCTCGCGCCCTTTGGTAGTTCTCATACCTAAATTGCAGATCGTCATCATCCATTTGCTCTAGGTCTGCAATCAGGTATGTCTCCAAAGCATCCATGAGAGCCCCCACGGGTTGATCTAACTCATCCTGCACTAAATCCTCAATCATCTCTTGGCGTAGATTTATAAAGTCCTCAGTGTTTTGGAGTGTTTCAGGTATCATTCGTCTATCTTTTTTCATGTTTATATTATCCTAAAAGTGGAGGCATAATTCTTTTAGCTGATGCTCTAGCACAGAGGGGTCTGACCAATCTTTTAGAATATCTTTGAATTCTTCGATTCGCTTGATAGGCACCCACCCCACCACATCATCATATGGGGTCAGGTGTACAAAGTCCCCCTTGGGGTTGAACACAGCAATTTCTGCCAGTGTCTCACCATCAGAGTAATGTGTCTCACTCATTCCAATGGATAGCTTGTAGCCTGTGGTGTAGGTGTGCTGTACGATCCCATCACGGGGGGAGTTAGTTGTGTAGGTGTTTGTCATGTTTATATTGTACTCTATTGGGGGTCATTATCATATTGTGAAGCGAAAGCCTCGCCCATGATCTCACTCATGGCAACCCGTGAGCCTTGATCATGCCATGCGTTTATCTCATTCACGCAGGACAGGCAATAGACCACATTGGGGTCTGGTTGGGAGAGAGTGATCACCTGCTCACAGGCGGCGCATTCTTGTTGTACTGTTTCTTTCATGTTGTATATTGTACTCTATTGGGGGTCACTTGTCAAGGTTTAAATCTAGAAGAAATTTCATCATCTCCAGCGTGTCCTTGTAGCTCATGGGAGGCATGGGATCAGGGTTCACATAATGAGGGTTAGGGTCAAGCCTCCCCCCTGTCATTTTCCACCAATCATACCAATCCTTTTCATCCCAAGCAGCGGTAGGGCCAGAGGGGACGGGGAACTTTGCATTGTCGGGCATTTTCTTCATGCTCCCACCTCAATGTCGGCACGGTCCTCTCGGCTTTCCATGAACTCCAAGGCAATAGACTCCAGAGCATCCTCACTAGAGGCCATCAAGAGGGAGAGCAAGAGGTAGGATTGGAACTTGGGCATCAAGAGGGCTTGCTCGTAGTAGCTGATTTCTTTCTTCATGAGTCTATAATAGCACACTAAGGTCTGATTTGAAAGATAATATGGGATAAACTTTCCGTCCTAAGTCCTTGCCCACACGGGACTTACGGCATTTTGGCCGCCCGCCCTGCCATTTTGGCAGGTATCACACCCTATTCGTCAGAATCCCAATCAATTTCATGGTACACTTGGAGAGGGCCTTTAGCCGAAGCATCCAGGTCCAAGATCTTTCCAATTGCATCATAGATGCAGGGATTTTGCTTCTGCCACTTAGCTGAATAATCATCATTCATCCAAGCCACGCCCTGTTCCAGATCAAGCTGGAAGGCATTTGAGAGCATCTCTTGAATATCTAAGAGGTTCATTCCTTTATCTTTATTTTCCATCTCCCCAAGGGTTGTGCATAATCGCTTACACCTTGGGGACGCTCTGAGCCTAGTGGACTATTTATACTCGCTCAGACGAGTCTACACCATCATGCAGAGGCTCCCATGGGAGGAAGCCCATGAACCCCCGTGCGATTCCAAACGCGCACAGCATGGCCCCTAGTGACACCAGACACAAGGAACTCATTGGTCCTGCTGTTGATGATAGAGTAGGTGGTGTATACTGAGCGGTTAGTGCTAACCATGCAGTAGTTGGAGTTGCAGTATCCTTTGACGGAACTGAAAGTGGGAATGTTGTTGTATCGACTGTTGATGTTCATGTGTCTATAGTAGTAAGGGGGAAGCAAGGCGTAAAGGGTTATTTTGAATTTTTGTATGGGTCTTGGAACACCCAAGGCTCCATGGACATACAGTTATGGCATACTAGCTCACCATTCAAGAGTTCAGAGGATATTCTGGACCAAGGAATACTGTCTTGGCATACGCCACACTCTACCGTGCTGTTGGGGTCTTCGTTTTTCATTTGTCTGTGTTGTAGTCGGTCATAGTGGTCATGCAAGGCTCACACACCTTCTCCCCCCATACTAGCCCATAGGCCATATTGGATAGGGGCTTGCTCTCTTGGCATACGCCACACTGGGCCGTGTTGTCGTTGTTTGTCATGTATGCATTATAGACCATGAGGGGGTGAGTGTCAAGCACAAATGCACACAAACCATGATTTATTTACAGTCGTAACCCCTTACCCACACACCACTTACGCACCATGCCATAGTGACAGCCCCCACCCCACCACCATGCCATAATGGCAGCCGCCGCATATAAAAAAAGAGCGGAAAAAGGCGCGAAAAAGGGACCCCTATATGGGAGATTTTGGGCATACATCCGTCAATTAAATTCAGACTATACTTTGAGTATACTTAGAACTTGCTTAGAGTATGCTTATATTATCTCAAAAATTGCTAAAAACTTAGTATAAAAAAATTCTCTGAAAAAATTTTCATATTCTACGGGGCCTATATATTGTGGTATAATATTATGAACAACACTTACAACAGAATGTTAATTCTAGTAGTTAATGAAAGGCTAGAAGAAGGTAAAAATTTGGATGCTGTTAAGGCGAAGGCTAGAAAGATTGGGGGAGCAATTAAAGACAACGCTGTTACCGCTGGTTTGACTGCTGCTATGGTGGCATCTACTGCGGTCGGGGTGAACAACTGGGACAAGCATCCTATCCCTGACGCTGATAAACCTGCTGCTACGGCTGATGCTGATACTAACCCTGCTGAGCGTCCCCTGACCCGTGGACAAATAAGAGGAAACGAACTACGGGATAAGGCAGATAGGTTCATCCCTGCTGGGGAAACTAATGGTCACATGCCTGCTGTAGCTCCACAATTTGGAAGTAATCCAAAAGGTTCTTCCAATACCAGGAGGAATTTCGATCCAAGTAAGAGAGGCCCAACTGGGCAAGGGATAAATCCTAGGAATAGGTAGGACAATATTATGAACAACACTTATAACAGAATGTTAATTCTAGTAGTTAATGAAAGGCTAGAAGAAGGTAAGAAATTAAATGCTATTAAAAAGGCAATTCTACCTATTGCTACTGCTGGTGCCTTAGTGGTAGGTGGAACCCAAATGGCTAAAACAGGTGGAAGTACTCCTCCTCCAGCAACACTTACTCGTAGTATTGATGGTCAGGAGACAAAAAAGGTTCCTACTAATACTACGCTTGCCCGACCTAAGGCTAGGACATCAGTTAAGCCTCAGGCTAGGATATCAGTTAAACCAGAAGATACGGGGCCTGAGAGTGGCGCGGGTTGGCGTGGGGAAAACCTCAACCAACAATACAATCGTCTTCTTAAGAGAAGATCGGAGCAAGAAGCATTTGACAAGGCTAGGGGGGCAACGCCTTATAATCGGAAGCCTCTAGTCCCACCGTATAAGGATAGTCACGGTGATTGGCAAGCTGGGCCAAAACCTGATAATCCTAAGAGTTTTTATGGACTCCCAGGTTTACCAAAAAGGGCTAAGGAAACACCAGAAGATAGACAGAAGAGATTACATATACAAGGAGAAGTAGAAAATAGTTATTTACCTAAAAACAAGTAAAACTATCTCAAAACTTGTTTAAAGCCAAGTTGAAAAAAATTCTCTGAAAAAAAATGAGAAGTATCCTAGGGTGCTATATACCTTGTAGAATAGGACAAATAATATGAACAAAACTTACAACAGAATTTTAGATTTAGTGGTTAATGAAGGTAGTGGTAGTGCTAAAAGCTTAGTTAGAAGAGGTTTAGGTGGCACTTTGAGAGCCAATTTACGAGGGGCACCAGGGGGCGGTGAGGATCGCTATGGGGCTATTAGGTATGGAGATGCTGATCCTGATAATGATACTGTCAGGTACAATAGGGACTCGACTTCGGGCGCAAACTCGGACACTGACGAGCTTGCTGAGAAACCTCTTCAAAGTGTCCGTCATAAATTCTTGGTTAATAAGAGAGAAAAAGCTAAAGTAGCTAGAGCAAAACAAGTAGCTAAAATGACAGGGGGAAAAATGGAGCAGCGGCCATCAACCGTTTAAGTGAAAATTTGCGTGAACAACAGGAAAAATTAATATGAACAACACTATCAACAGAATTTTAAACTTAGTAGCAAACAATAGAACTGATGAAGAAGGTAGGATTGGTAATTTTGTACAAAAAGTAAGGGACAAGGTAAAAGTGGAAAGGGCTCGTTGGAATAAAGCGCAGGGGAAAGCCGAGGATACTGTAACAGGAAGAGGATCCTTCGACAAAGACCCTAATGCTCCTTTTGGAAGAAATAACAAAGGGGAGCCTCGAAGAGGTGTTGATAACGGTAGACAGCCCCAACATAACTAATAAGGATAAATATCATGAACAATACTATCAACAGACTTTTAGATTTAGTAACTGAGGCAGGAGCTAAAAGATTAGCTAGAGTAAAAGTAGCCCAGCTAAAAAAATCAAAGGGTACTGCTGAAGATATAAGGAAAGCTGAGAATGGTGTGCTTACTGCTAGACAAAGACTGAGGGGGAGCCCTAAATCTAATACAGGAACGGCAAGAGGACTTGAAATTAGCAAAAGACCAGACCACGCATTTAAGCTTAGAGCAGAGAGACAGAGGAACAAGCCATGAACAACAATTACAACAGAATTTTAAACTTAGTGACTGAGGCTGGTATAACTAAGATGGTGAGGCGGGGTGATTATGGTGATAATGGAATCGCCAAAACCGCACAAGCAGCATATAAGCTTAAATCCTCAAGAAATAGGGCTAGAAAAACTGTTAATAGTGGTGATGGTCAGTTTGGTCCTTTTACTGGGAAGGAATACGCTGATAATAAATTACAGAGGCATCCAAAGGCAGCAGCAAATCTGAGAACACCAGCACCGTTAGAAAGAAGTAAGAATCATAAAGCAGCAGCGGTTGTATCTAAGAAGAAGGCCCATAAGGCCAAAAAGAGGGCAGAAAAGTTTCCTTCAGATGGTATAAATAGAGATAAGAGAAATCCTGATGGGACTCGAAGGCCCTCATTTAAACTATGAACAACACTTACAACAGGATGTTAACTCTAGTAGTTAATGAAGGAAAGTCTACTGGTGGTGATGTTGAAGCTACGGCAGAAAGATTAGGTAAGTGGGTTAAGAGTATAAAGCCTAACGCCCGACCTGGGACAGAAGGATACCTGAGAAAAAGAAATGTACCAAGGACTACAGATACTTACGATCCAACCAAGCACACAGCCCCAGAAGAAGGGAAACCTTTAAAGTATATGAAGCCACAACACAAGGATTATGCTATTAATAAGGTAAATACCATTGTCCCCACTGTGGCAGCTAGAGTTGCTACCGCAAGTACCTCAAATATAGGAAACATACACAGAAGAGATAAAGCTAAAAAGGAAATATTTAATACTGAAAAGGAAAAAGGGAAAGCTATCCTTAAAAAACACAGAGTCCCTAATCCCTCGATTCCAGAGATGGCTGTAAAATGGACAAAAGGTAACAGCCCTAAAAGCAAAAATAATCCCGAAGGTTATATTAGAAGTGACGGAAATTAGTATGAACAACACTTACAACAGGATGTTTAACCTAGTGGTAAACAGTAATAGAACGGATGAATATGCCCGTGTTGAACCCTTTGTGTCTACGAGTGTTACTCCTGGGGGTGCGAGAAAAATAGGTGGTAGAGTCCGAGGTAGCGTTAACCAGGGTGGCCGAGATGAGAGTAAACCAGGATCCACTCATGGGGGCGCACCTACAATAGCGTTTGACATAGTTGATGGTAGAGTTAACAAGGGTGGACGAGATGAATTTAAAAACCCAGCACCCACCAAAGGTGGTGGGCCTGTAGACTCTAATGGTAGACCTATAAATAGAGTAAATAGAGGGGGAAGGAAAATATCATGAACAAAGCTTACAGGTGAGGATGTGGTGGTAAAGGAAAGGGCGGTCGCCCTATAAGGAGAGTTTATGTATAATAGAATGCTAGGACTAATAACAGAGATCGGTGATACTCAGGAGGGTAAGAGGAGAATTCTAAAGGCTTATCAAAACAGAAAGGAACAAATAGCTGCTGCAGATAAATCATTGGAAAACAACAGAAAACACCCAGAAGCTACAGAGCAACAAGATGATTGGGAAAACGACCCCGATTCTCCCGCTGGTCAAAATAAGGTTGCTATTACAAGAGCTAAAATACAAGCTAAGAGAGTAGATACTTATATGAGAGCAAGGGCAGCAGGCGAAGCGGCGGGTGGGGCCTTAAGTCCTGAGAGAAAGGCTAGATTGGCAGATGTTGCGGCTAAACAAGGATTAAAAGTCCATAAGCAGGATTATGGGGAAGCTGAGGCTGCCTTAAAAATGCTTAGGAGGTCTGCGCCTGAAATTACTCCGAAATATCCTGAGAAAAGAAGAAGCACCAGAGGGTCATGGACTGGCCAAAATCTTAAAGCAGCTAAGTCTAATGCTGACCAAAGAGGTAGAAATCAGAACTACAAGAACAATTAAGGAGAATTTATGTATAATAGAATGCTAAAATTAATAACAGAGGCCGAAGAGGAAAAAACCTTTACAAAGAAGCTACGCGATTTTTGGAATAGCACAAGGCCAAAAAAGGAAAGAAGAGGAGCAGGAGGTAGAGCTACGGGTCAAGCTGGAAGAAGCGGCAACCAAGGATCTCCTCGTCCCCAACGCAAATCTACCACCCTAGTATCAACAAATTCAGCCGAAGCGGCTAAGGGTGGTGGTCAGACTACAGGTAGTAAGGCGGCAGGCTGGGTAGTACAGCAGCTAAATCGCAAAAAGCAAATCGGACCAGTCATGAGCTAATGGTTTACAGAAACAAAGATGCTAATTTTTTTAGAAAGGCAAGCTTAGAGAAGGTTCGTGTGTATTGGGAGAACCTTAAGAGATCTAAGAAGCTTGTTGCTACCACTTATTCAAAGGGCAAGAAGCCGAAGCGATCTTAACCTTTGAGGACATTAAACATCCACAGACTTTACATTGCGTAGTGTCCTTCTTGAACTCTGGGCAAGCTTTACACATTTCCATCCTCGCTATTTGGGAAAGATCGTCTTCTAACTTAAACCCAGACCTCACCCATCTGTAAATAGTTTCCAAGAACATCACCATTCGTTGAAGTAATGTTGTTCCTGACTGTGTTGAAGCTAATAGAGAGTATAAGGTAGAAAATGTCCTATCCCAGTACTTTTTAAGTGTGGGTATAAGTCTTCTTTGCTTTTCTAGTAGTACTTCCCTCTCCATAGAGGATAACCTACTCTCAATTAACTTAATTTTGTTTAGTAATTGTGTTTTTTCTTGCTCTTTCATTTAGTCACCTATACATATTATATGAAGAAAAGGTCAGTGATTAACCGTAATAGAATGCAATCTGCTTGTTTGTCCGCAATGAAGAAAGGGAAAAGCCCTATCGCAAAGCGTAAGATGGCTAAACTAGGTCAACCTACTGATATTGGTAGTTGATGCTGGTTAATAAAGGCTTCTCTGTTCTTATGCCAAGAATCTCTCCCAGCTAGTTCCCCTAGTGAATTGTGGATTAGCTGTATTGGTACGACTTGATTTTTAAGACCTTTCTTATGGGCCGTTATGGTGTAATGAATATCATAGTAGTCCCAACCCCCATCAAGGTAACTTGGTTTATCTAATCCTATAGTTTTTAGTGCTTTGCCTGAGGCTGCTAAAAATAACCCATCTAGGATAACTACTCTACCACAACTACCATAGAAAGTAGACTCACAGTTGAATTTATCTTTGCCGTGATACACAAATCCTTTATGCTTCCCTTGTTTCCAAACTTCCTGATTCCACCAAATAGCGTCCTTTGATAAATAAGTAGTGCCAGCTACTCCTGCAAAACCACTATCATACTTTAGGCAATGTGTTATCAGTATATCCTTTAATTCTATTGTATCAGTTAATATCTCTATATCGTCATGACACAAAATAACGATATCATTATCTTGTACATCGAATCTTTTAAAGGCTTCTGAGTAACCATCAAAGATAGACTTTTGATTAACTAAAAACTTTGTGCTTATGTTAGCCCTAGATAAGTAAGCGGATAGTCTTTTAGAAGTTTCTGTAAGAGTTTTACTCCTAGTACATATAAAAGCGTAAATATTCATGATTAAAGAAGATTATATAAAAGAGTATCAGAGGTGTAAGGAAGATCCGATCTACTTTCTTAAAAACTATATTAAGGTAGTCCACCCCATTAGAGGGCTAGTACCTTTTTCATTATATCCCTTTCAAGAAACAATTGTAAATGAAATTCAGGAAAATAGGTTTAATATTCTTAAAAAGTTCCGTCAGGCAGGATGTACTACATTAGCCTCTGGGTTATCATTATGGGAGGTGGTTTTCAAACCTCACCAAACTATTGTAATTCTATCGGTAGGTGATACTGAGTCTACTGAGGTTCTTGACCGTATTAAGATTATGTATGACGAGCTTCCTGATTGGATTAAGCCTAAGGCTACAACTATTAATGCTCACAACCTCAAGCTTGAAAACAACTCTCATATTAAGTCTCGTCCGTCAGGTAAGCAATCTGGTCGAGGTCTTTCGGGGTCTTGGTTGATTATTGATGAGGCTGCTTTCATTGAACACATTGATACTATCTGGGCTGCTGTATATCCCATCATCTCCACAGGAGGTAGAGCATTCATCCTATCCACGGTTAATGGTATGGGTAATTGGTATCATGACGCTTGGAACAAGGCTGAGGCTGGTGCTAACTCCTTCAACCCTATCCAAATTAAGTGGCAGGAACACCCAGAATACAATAGAGTTGAGGGGTATGAGGATTTATACAAGGAAATGGAGACGAGGAATCCCCCAGTTCTTATTGATGACTGGGAGGCAACCACTAGGGCCAACATTAGCCACAAGAAATGGCTTCAGGAGTACGAGAGTAACTTCTTAGGTACAGGTGATACCTTTATTGAGGGTACTATCCTCACTACCTTAACTGAAAGTGTTAGTGACGATTTCTATAGGAAGTATAACAATAGGATGTACATTTGGAAGGACCCTGATCCTAACTCTACTTATTTTATGGCTGTAGATGTCTCTTTAGGTAGGGGTAGAGATTATTCGGCTTTTCAAATTATAGATCTTTATTCAGGTGAGCAAGTAGCTGAATTTTATAGCAATACAACCCCAATAAATGAGTTTGCCAAAGTTTGCTTTGATGAAGGGAACTATTATAATTTATGTACAATACTGGTTGAGAGGAACACCATAGGTAATAACCTATTAGACTACTTATTTAACCAATTAGAGTATGAGAATATATGGTTTGATGAGAAATATAACATGGGTTTGCAGGTTACAGCCAAAAATAGGGATAATATTCTAGTTGATATGGAAGAAGCTATCCGTACTAATGAGGTTAAAATTAACTCAAAAAGGACCGTCAAGGAGCTAAATACCTTTATTATAAGCAATAGTGGTAAAGTACAGGCAGATACTGGACAAAATGATGATTTGGTTATGAGTTTAGCTCTATCTATATATGGTAGTAGAAGGTATGTCGAAACCAATCCTGAGATAGTTAAATTTAACCCTACTAAAGATACAAAACCTCCCATGCCATTAAAATCCCATAAAGTTATAACCTCTACGGGAAACACAACGGAAGATATTACATGGATAATCAAATAAACGAAAACGCTGGCCCTGGAATGACTACTTGGACTCCTGTATCTGATGGGAGTCCTCAAGGGTATACCACTGGGTACATGTCCAAGATATTTGCAAAGTTCTTTGCAACAAAGGCCCAGGAGAAGATTGCAGCGGCTAGTGACCCAAGGGGAGTCGAGGGAGATCTTTATGTTAACCATAATGCGTCACTAGATTCAATGACCCAGCCTTTGTGGAGCTACACGAAGGGTATGCCGTTCATGCCAGAAGCGGAGCTTAACAGGAAGCGCAGGTACGATGAATACGAGAAAATGGACGATTACCCAGAACTTGTAGCTGCTTTGGATATTTACGCAGATGACTCTACCCAAAAGGATATTAGAAACAAAAGGTGGTTAGTTCGTTCTGATAGTGCAGACGCTATCAAGGAAATTGAGAAGTTATTTGATAGAATTAGATTGGAAAGGGTTTATTGGGATTTAGTAAGAGGTACATGTAAGTTTGGGGATTCTTTTATTGAAATAGTAGCTAATGCTGCCAATATGGGGGACGGTATACGCAAAATTAAGATACTAAACCCTTATTACATTTTAAGAGTTGAAGACAAATTTGGGTACTTAAAAACCTTTATTCAACAAATACCTAATTCAAATTCTAATGCAGGCGTTCAGGGGATGCAGAATGATAACTATGTTGAATTGGACAAGAACCAGATAATTCACCTTAGACTACATACCTCAGACCCTAAGTATTATCCTTATGGTAAATCTATTCTGGCTGGTGCTATGAGGGTTTATCGTTCCTTGAAGCTAATGGAAGATGCTATGCTTGTTTACAGGCTATCAAGGGCTCCTGAAAGAAGAATCTTTTATATTGATGTAGGTAACTTGCCCTCCTCAAAAGCAGAAGCCTTCCTCGAAACAGTTAAAACTAGGTTTAAGAAGGAAAAGTTCCATAACAATAACCAAGTTGATGGTCGATATAACCCCCTTTCCGTAGATGAAGACTTCTTTATCCCTATTAGAGGAAACCAGGGAACTAAAGTAGAAACCCTTAAAGGGGCAGAAAATCTAGGTGAGGTTGATGATGTTAAATACTTTAGAGATAAGCTACTAGCAACTCTTAAGATTCCTAAGGATTACATTGTAGAGTATGACAAGTCTCCTGAAAGAAAGGCTAACTTGGCCCAGTTAGATGTTAAATTTGCTAGGGTTATCCAAAGGGTCCAGGATAGTGTCGCTATTGGTATTTGTGAAATAGCTAAAAAACATCTAGAATTAATTGGATATCCTAAAACTATTATTAGGGATCTTAAGGTTGAACTTCCTGATCCCTCCGATGTCTTTATAAAAAGGAAATTGGAAATTGATGAAGCTAAGGCTAGGGTCGTTCAGGCAGTTGTGGGCACGGGGTTATTCCCAACATCCCAAATATACAAAGAGTTCTATAACCTTACTCCTACTGAGATTGAAATTATCAAAAAAGAACTTGAGGAGGAGCAGGATGCAGCCGCTGAGAAGGAAAATCAGCAAATGGCCGCGCAGGCTCAAGCTCAGGGACAAGGTGAGGCCGAACAGATCGAAACCCAAGGGGAAGTAGATATGGCTCAATCACAAAACCAAGCCTCTATGGATATGGCGGTTTCGGATAATCAAGCGAAAAATGACATGGCCGTAAACAAACCAAAACCAAAGCCTAGTCAGAAGAAAGAAAGTATTGAAGATTTCTCTTACTTAAGGAAGAAATTCCTTATCGAAGAAGGAGAATCATCAGAAAAATACAAGATAATTGATAGAATTATTAAAAATAAAAATAAGTGAACCCTAAATAGGGCTTATTATACTATATAAATAGAGTTTATATATAAAAATATACAGATATGCAAAAGTTTTTCAACCAAAGAAATAAGAAAATTACAAATTTAAGTCTACTAGCCGATAATTTAGGACATACCATACGGGAAAATGTCTCGGTGTTCTCAGTTGATAGTGAAGATAACTCAGTTACTTTTGTCTCAGAAAGTGGTAACATTATAGAAGGTAATTATTATTTTACCGATAAGATCATATTTGACAACATTGTTGTTGAATCTGGTGAGGTTTTTAGTGATAAGGAGAAATTTGATTCAGCTTCCAAGAATCAAATTTCTCTTTTTATAGAAAGCGTCTATTCAGATAAGTTGTCCGAGTCTGGTGAGATTTTTGATTCAATAATAGATTCTTGGACTCAAAAGGTGAAGTTTAACGAAACCGTGGACACTCTAAGAGAAAAGAAAGAATCCTTTAATAACACTTTCAATATTTTAGAAACTTCTGAGTTTGAAAGGTTCATAGAGCTTTCTGAGAATATCTCTAGTTTTATTAAGGAGAATTTAGAGAAAGTTTCAAGTATCCCTGAAATCCGTAATGCTGTTAAGCTCTCAGACACTGTATCTAAAGCGTTTAGTTTTGATAGAATGTCTATTGACCAGCTAAAGGAACAGGAGTCTATTGAATTCCCTCTTCAGGAGTCTTCTGACATTTACGAGATAGTTTGTAAGCAAGAACTTATGAAGAAAGAGATTCTTGAGTCCAAGAAGTCTTTTGATATGGTTTGGGTGACCGAAGATTGTATTTCTAAGCTTTCAAGGAATATATTTGAAAACGATAAGGAAACGGTTAGTAGATCTCTTGTTGAAGCCTTTGTAGAAATTCCTTACCTTGCTCTTATTTCAAAGAAGCAACTGTCTAATACGATTTCTAAAAACCTAAACTCCCTTCATGAAGATGTTTCTTATAGCAAGAATGATCTAAAAGAATATACTAAGCTTCTCTTTGAGATGAAAAAACCTCTTAGAGAACTCGCATCTAACCTTCTTCAAGAGAAGTACGGCATTAATCTTAATAACATTAAAGAATCCCCTACTTTTAAAACTTTACTAAATACTCAATCAATTATTTTTGAATCCTTAGCTAAACTGTCCCCTAGAAGTAGTGCGATTAGAGAATGCTTACTTAATCTATCAGAAGTACTGAAGGGAAAAAATGGTGTAGAGGCTATTGATGTTAACGAGGGGCTTAGGTTCTTATTCGAAAACTCAGGTCTTGGTGATTTTTATGGTGATGAGCAAATTGCGTCAACCTTCCAGCTATCAGAAAGTGTTGGTGAAGAGGAGGATATTGTTTCCTTTATTATGAATAACCTCCTCTCAGAGGAGGACGCACCCGCTGTACTGGACCCTGTTGAACAAAAAGAGGAAGAAGACGAGGAAGAAGACGAGGAAGAAGAGGACGAAGTTGAAGTAGGTAAGAAGGAAGATGATCCTGAAGAAAAAGATATGTCCAATATGTCTACTAAAGAATTAATGAATACCCTAAAGGATATTGAGCAAATGATTGACGAGCCTCTAGACATAGGCGATCAGTAATACAACTTCAAACTGTATTGAATTCAATTAGTATATAATATACTATGGTAAATGAAAGAACACCTCTTAGGATACTGTCCGTCTCTGGAATACCCACAATTGGTGAATTCCAGAGTGGTGATGTAGTCGCAATATTAAAGGGTGGCACTGGTACATCCAGTCTAGGTCAGCTTAAAGACGATCTAGGTGTGAATGATCTAACACTTTCTTCAAGTTTAGATGATATAGATCCATCCTTGAGAGCAGGGCTTCCTGGGGGGATACCTTCCACAGGGGATTCTTTAGTTTGGGATGGTTCTTTTTGGGGTGCCTCTGCCATAACAGGAGGTGGAGGTGGAGGTGGAGGTGGAGGAGGATCCAGTTCTCTTAGTGGGCTTACAGATGTTACTATAACAAGCCCCGTAGAAGGTAATTCCCTCGTATGGACTGGTTCTAACTGGACTGCCTCCGCTGGTGCTGGGGCTCAAGGCATTCAGGGTGAAACAGGGGCAAGTGGGGCAACAGGGGCTCAAGGCATTCAGGGCATTCAAGGCATTCAGGGCATTCAAGGCATTCAGGGTGTTTCAGGTGATACAGGCGCAAGTGGAGCAACAGGCGCAAGTGGAGCAACAGGCGCAAGTGGAGCAACAGGCGCAAGTGGAGCAACAGGCGCAAGTGGAACAACAGGGGCAAGTGGAGCAACAGGGGCAAGTGGAGCAACAGGAGCAAGTGGAGCAACAGGGGCAAGTGGGGCAACAGGGGCTCAAGGCATTCAGGGCATTCAGGGCATTCAAGGCATTCAGGGTGTTTCAGGTGATACAGGCGCAAGTGGAGCAACAGGGGCAAGTGGG
>Ga0233413_10000599_pt1 | contig 17088 bp, 6 predicted proteins | sample Na_anoxic_6_MG_FD_189019 | JGI IMG/M metagenome (GOLD analysis project Ga0233413, IMG submission 189019) | Seawater microbial communities from Saanich Inlet, British Columbia, Canada - Na_anoxic_6_MG | ecosystem: Environmental > Aquatic > Marine > Inlet | place: Canada: British Columbia... | reverse complement strand
TGTGTTTCCAACGACAACCCCATCTGGTATAACTGCTCCAGTTATTGAAGAATCAGTTACCCATTGTTTGTAAGGACTTCCATAAGCTTGATATGCGGAATCGAGTCTTGCATCATCATAATGCTCAAACTTTACGCCTGTTTTATTGCTGTAAGCCTTTCCTTTATCTAGTAGATAATTATCAAACCAGAGGATAAAAGAGTTCGTTACTTTATGGTGATACTGCTCAATCATGACATTTCTTTAAACTTTTTTTTGTACTTATTAAGTAGAGCAGATATGTATTGGACGTTATTAAATCTTGCCGTTCTAACCTTTTTGTCTGCTTGTATAGCTACACCAGATCTGCTTGATGAAGTTGATTTATTTAGCAAATAGCCAAGACCAGATATGCCTTTTTCTATTCCTTTAGCCCAACTTCTACCTGCAGCCCAAGGCATTGGCGACACAGCAAATATTTCATCTGACGTTGGGATTAATAATGTGAATCTTCTTCCTGAGTTTGATTCCCCAGCATCCTTGAAGCTTGTGCTTTCTAATACTTTAAGTATTGGGTCTATAGGTTTGTCTGATGCATTGAAACCAATGAAAGCAAACAGATTAGCTTGACCACCCAATGTGCCGCTGATGTTAGAAGATGAAGATCCAGCGAGTAGCTCTATAGTAACAGGGTGGGACATGAATTCTTGGATCATTTCCCGCTTTGTTTCTTCGAACCTTTTTTTAAAAACTTTTTGGAAGTCTCTTTTGCGAGTCTTTTGAGCCTTCCTTTCTATTTTCTGTATTACGCTTTTAGGTATTCTAATCATTAATCTGTAGATTCGTCAAGAGGTGTGAAGTAGAAGGTGTAGAAAAGATTAGAGGTTAATCCATAAGGTGCGCCATCACTATGGATAGTGAACCTGCGACCGTCAAACTCAACTCTTCTTGCTTCTTGTATATAATCAAAAGCATCTTTCTTAACAACAACTTTTACCGAGCCTTTTGGTAGGATTACTTTAGCTTGGCTTTTATAGTTATTTAAAAGTTCTTCTTCTGCTTTTATATAATATATTCTCGCACCAAAAGTTTTTGATACTATTGTATACTCCACACTGTCTCTTTTGCCTGAGTCGTTCCTACTGTAGATTGAGTTATACTTAGGATCGTGAGCTATAAGAGTCTTTTTCCCATTTTTGTATACCGTGATTGTTTGAGAGAAAGTTTCGTGCAGAGTATTGTATAAAGATTCTATCTCAGATACTTGTGATGAAGATAAAAAGCCAGCCATATTGAAAAATACACTTTTTTTTGTATTATAATACAAGGCAAACGGTATGAATGCTAAAAAAATTCTAAATGACAGCTCTTATAAGGAGATTTCTTCCCTTTTCAAGACTATGTTAATGTTGGTTGAGGATATGAAAAAAGATCACGACTTTCATTATCAGAAGTTATATGAAGAGTTACCTAAGAAATATCACTCGATAATTAAAACCGCAGATCACTTTACTCCAGACAAGCTGTCCTGGATAAGAAAGAGGATCTTGGATCATGGTAACGAATCTGTGAGAAACATGGAAAAAGAAATTGAAAACTATCAAGTAAGCTTTAAATTTAAATAAAGGAATATGGAAACTAAAAAAATATATCAGTTCACCCTCGATAAAGAGGTTGAAAAAGTAGTCGAGTCTACCAGAAAGAATAAAAAAACTGGAGAAGAAACTATTACAAAAAGGAAAAAGAAAACCAAGGAACCTATCGAAGTTCAAATCAAACGCCCTAATAGGCGAGAACTTGAAGAGGCAGAACTTGAGTATTCTATTGAAATGAGTAAGTGTATCAAGAAAGGTATTCTTACCAAAGCAATGTTGGGCAAAAAGTATAGCGATACAGGAGGTCTTTTTAGTGAAGATGATTCTGACAACTATGCTAAAATGTATAAAGATGCTCTGGATCTCCAGAACGAGTATGTTCGTCTTGAAACAGTAAAGAAAAGAACAAAGGCTCAGGACTCTAGATTCGATAGCCTAAAGGGAGAGATTGCGGCGAACAGAAAAGAAATTATTGATTTTGAATCAAACTTCCAGTCATTGTTTGACCACACTGCGGATGTAAAAGCTCAAAACAGAGTTTTGCTTTGGTATTGCCTTCACCTAACTTATGTATACGATGAGGAAAGAGATAAGTTTGTTCAATATTTTGATGGAGAAGATTTCGAAGAGAAGATTCAATCTTACTACGATTTCGAAGAGGCTGATGATACTTTTTATTGGGATCTAATCAGAAAGGTTACAACTGTTGTTGCTTTTTGGTACTTTAACCAAGCATCTACTCAAGAAGAGTTTCAAGAACTCATTGAAAAAGCTGAGTCTGGCGAATTAACTGAAGACGCCGAAGAAGAAGTGGCTAGTGAGTGAAGAATTTTACATCTCTCTTGCAGGTGAAATTTTTGATGGGTATACTGAGTTTGAATTTAACAATCGCTCAGTATACCTAAAACACCTGACTATTAAAGATCAAAGGAACATCCATTTATACTATCAGAAGTATAAGGATATTGCTATTAGGAGAGGTGTAGAGACAGAAGAATCTATTCTTCAAAAAGTAAAAGATGATGGGCTTTGGTTGGACGAGGATGACTTGAAGATATCCTCACTGTCATCAGAAATAGAAAATCTAAAGAAGACAAAGAAAAGCTTCTTTCTTAAATCTCAAAAAGATTCTGTTCAAAAAACTATATCTGAAAAAGAGAAGGAGTACTTTACTCTTCTTCACAAAAGAAAAGAAATAGTAGGTAAAACGGCAGAAGATTACGCAACCAATATGGCTGCGACAGAAATGATTAGGTATTTTGTATTTGATTCTACAGATCTTGATAATCACGCTTTCTCAAAAGAAGAGTTTGACGAGATTGACGACGAGAGTCTTATAATGCTCAAGTTAATACAAAACAGCTTGACCGAAAAGATGAGCGAAAAGAGTATTCAGGAAACTGTATTGAGACCTTTTTTTAGTTTGTATTTGTCTTTTTGTGAAAATGCTAAGGACTTCTTTGGCAAACCTTTGGTTGACCTTTCTGTTTACCAATTGAAAATGGTTGTTTTTGGTCGTATATTCCAAAGTATATTTCAGTATGTAGAAGATATACCTGACGATATTAGAGATGACCCCGAAAAGCTTTTGGCTTTTTCTGAATCCAAACAAAATAAGAGCAAAGGTGGTAAGTCCTTTATTGATGAAGACGCTGCTGGCTCTACAGTATTCGGGGGTACAAAGGAAGATATCGAAGATCTCAACCAATCAGGATCTCCTGCAGTTTCCCTTTCTGACGAAATCAAGAAGGCTGGAGGCAAGTTGGACATGGAACAAATGATGAAATTGGCAGGTCAATAACCTAATTCTTGTGTAATTAAAAAGCAAGGAGAAAAGGTTAACAATTATGCCAGAATCAGTACCATTACCATTAAGAGGACAGTTAGAAAATGCAAGACAACTTGAGAGACAGGTTGATCAGATTGCTAAAAGAGCTAGCAAAAATTTAAAAATAGATTTTACTGGTGGTGGTAAAAACATAGATTCTCTTTCTCAGCCTCTTGGAAGATTAACTGGTAAAGCTGATCAGTTTACCAAATCCATGGAAGCGGCTAACGCCCGAGTTATTGCTTTCGGCGCGTCTGTGGGCATACTTAGTGCCGTTACCCAAAGTTTTAAGGCTTTAGTTACAACCACTATTGAGGTAGAAAAAAGCCTAGCAAAGATAAACTCAATCCTAAACACTAACGCTAGTGGTTTAGAAAGATTGAAAAGTCAAATATTTGACATTGCAAAGAATACAGAGCAAACTTTTGATACTGTATCTGAAGCCGCACTTGAACTTTCGAGACAGGGTTTGTCTGCCACAGAGGTTACAAAAAGGCTTAATGACTCTTTGATTCTCTCTAGGCTTTCTGGTGTGGACGCTGCAGAAGCAGTGGGTAGTTTAACAGCTGCTGTTAACGGATTTTCTAAGTCGGGATTAAATACTAGTGAGATTTTAAACAAGGTTAGTGCCGCAGCAAACAAGTTTGCAGTATCGGAAAGAGATTTATTTGAAGGATTTAAACGTTCTGCTTCTGTTGCTCAACAGGCTGGTGTAAGCTTGGATGAGCTTGGTGGAATAATCACAGCAGTTCAGCAAAAGACTGCTCGAGGTGGAGCTGTTATTGGCAACTCCCTTAAAACAATTTTTACAAGAATAGGAAAAGAGGAAAGTGTATCCCTTCTTAGGGAACTTGGAGTCCAGATAACCAACGTAGAGGGTAATTTACTTCCTGCCACACAAGTTATTGAGAATCTAGCCAAGAGTTTTGATACTCTAAGTGAATCTCAACAGAGGCAGGTTGCTTTTAAAATTGGTGGAGGATTTCAGATTGCACCATTGCTTGCGGCGCTTCAGGATTACAGCCAAGAAAACTCAATAGCAATTAAAGCTACCGAAGCGTTTTCAAACGCGACAGACGAAGCTTACAAGAAAAATATAGCCCTAAATGAAACTTTAGCGGCAGGTATTCAATCAACATCACTTAGTGTTCAGGAACTCGCCAACACATTGGGCGAATTGGGTGTGACTGATGTCTTTGGAACTCTATTAACATCTATAGGCGGAGTCGTAGAGAAAGTAACGGGGGTATTGCAGGGTGATGGTATCGGCTCTACATTTGCGAGAGGTTTGGTTAAAGGCGTTAGTAGTTTAATACTCCCAGCTTTAGGTTTAGTGGTTGTCATTATAGGAAAACTATCCAAAGACCTGCTTAAGTTTGGAGTAGACTCATTAAAAACATTTTTAGGATTAAGTAATGCGGCTGAAAGACTAAAAAGCGTAGAAGAAAGAACTTATCAGATTCTGCTTAATAATGAAGATGTAAGAAAACAAATTTTAACTATCGAAAATGCTTCCATAAGTGCGGAGCAGAAAAAGGTATTGCAGTCAGAGCTTTTCACTAAGTCTTTAGTTGCTCAAAAAAGCATAATGCTGGAGCTACAGCAAATATCTTCTAGGGTTGCTCCTGGAATTATTTCTGGGGTGACAGGGGGCGCAAAAAGCAGAATATCTAGAAGTGCTGGAGGTTTCCTGCCTGTAGGCGCTGAACAAAGAGATATTAATAGCGGGGTTGGTGGCGCACCAAAAGGATCAAAGCCCGTTGTTATTCCTAACTTTGCATTTGGCGGTGGTCAAAAAGGAACTATGGTTGCTAACTCTAGTGAATATATTGTTCCTAATTACGCTGGCGGAGGATCTGCTATATTTAACCAAGACATGGTTAAGTCGATGGGTTTACCAAGTGGAGCGAAGAAGATAAATGCGGCTGGAGGATTTATTCCAAATTTTGCTAATAATTATGAATTGTTAAATGCGTCTGGATTTACATCTAGGTATAATGAACTTGTATCTAGTGGAAAAACAAAGGAGGCGGAAAAGTATCGAAGCGATGTTTCAAAATCTGGCAAGGCATTTAATAAAGGAACCAAGGCTCAATTATTATTAACTGGGAAAACCAATAGAGCATCCACTTTCAATACTTATAACGCCAATAAAAATCCAAGCTCTGCGGTTATGCTTACCCCAGAGCCACTTAAGTTTTTGAAAGGTGGGTTAAATAAAAAGTATACTAGCGATAAATTCGTAAAAACACCATCAAGCTCCAAATCAAAAGTAAGTCAATTTTTAGGTGGATATGCTGGAATAGACCCAGCTTTAAACGAAAACAATTCTAATTTTACAAAGTTATTAAAGCTAGAAGAGGTAATAGACGATAGTTTGGCTGCCGCCGCAAACACAACATTAGGCGAATTTGCAAAGATAGGCAAGTTAAAAACCGATCCTGTTAAATACTCAAGTAAAGAAGTAAAAGATTTGTTTTTAAAAGAAGGTGGCGCTGGCGCTTTAACTGCATACAAGGGTGCTATTTTTGAAGGTTTAATAAATGCTATATCTGGAGGGGTTGAAACAGGTTCTGATTCTAGCTTAGATATAAAATTCCAAGGTAAAAGCGGAAAGGTTTTAGAAGAAATTTTTGGATTACAAGGAAAAGGTTTTCAATTTGGTGATTTTAAAGCTAGTGATTCTAAAGGTAATAAAGAAAAGTATAGAAATCAGCTCTTTGATAATTTACCAAAAGAACTGGAAAGAAAGATGGTAACGAGTCGGGAAAAAAGACCAGATGAGAAATCTTCAGCTCAAAAAGTTAGAGGTAAAGCTGCTGGCGGTTACATTCCCAACTTCGCTATGTCTCCTATCGAAGATGCGATTCAAAGAGAAAAGGATGCTGGTGTTCCAATCAACCAGATTAGAATAAACCAAGACGGAAAACTCCGCAACAGCCAAAACCCACAGGGTATTGCTGTAACTAATACTAGGGACGAACCTACTGGCGCTATTCCTAGAAACGCGGCTAGAGGATATATTCATAATTTCGCTGCAGATCAACCGAGTGGTGGTTTTAAAGGTTTCGATAAAAGAACGATAAAAGCTCAAAATGATTATAACGACAGCTTAAAGAAAAGCTCAAATTCACTAAAGAAACAAACCTCAGAGGTAAAAGATAATAGTGGCAAAATGTTTGCTTTAAGTACTGCTGCGTTTGCTGTTCAAGGAGCTTTAGGAGGCATGTCTCAAGAGGCTGATGGACTTACCAAAAGGATAGGCGAAACTGCTTCTGGATTAAGCGGTATGCTTACAACAATTTTACTGTTTCAGGGATTAGGGTTGAAGCCTGGTTTGAAAGCTGGTAAGGTAGGCAGAGGTACTTTTGGGGCTCAAACCGCGATAGCTGGCAGAAGGCAAGCAAAATCTGGCGGCTTTGGTAATTTTGTTGGAGGGAGTTTGAAATCTGGAGCTGGTGGGGCGGCTGTAGCTTTTACTAAATTATTACCTATATTAGGAGGCACTTTGCTGGCTTTTCAAGCTATAAACTCATTGGGTAAGTTGTTTGGACAGGATTTTGGTGGTCAGTTATTTGGAGCGTTAAAAAATCTTGGGGTTAAACTTGGGTTGTTGGATAGCCCAGTAGAAAAAGCGGCTAAAAATTTAGATAGATTTGGCGAGTCTGTTAAAAAATCACTATTAGAAGGGGACTTCAAAGGATCGAAAGCTCTTTTCGATAATTTCAGGGCTTCGTTGGCAGAACAGCTTAGAGGTGGTAAAAATACTGCAGTGAAAGATGATGGCTCTTTTGATTCTAAAAAGTTTAGAGAAAGAGAGTTAGGTTCTTTTATTAAATCTAGAGAGACCTCTTTCAGTAGAGGCAAGTTTTTAGTTGAAGGAGGGGAAGAAACAAGAGGTGTAACTCTTTCTGAAAAGCTTTCGGGTGAATTGGGAGTAAAAGGCTCTGCAAGAAATATAGCGAATCAAGAAGCTGCAGATGAATTTAAGGAAAAAATACAAAATAGATCTTTCGCTATTTTGGGTAAAACTATCTCATTAGCTAGTGACGAACTTATATCTAAATTGTCTTCAGCCTCAGATTCTGGGAATATTGAGGAGTTTGAAAAAACATTAGAAGAGGTAGATAAGTCTATAAAAGATAAGTTAACACAAAAACAGATTGATAGACTAAAAGAGATAGAAGATGAAATAACAAAAATAGAGTTTTTAAGAGCTAAGGGTAAAGCTTTAAATTCAAAAGGTAAAATAGTCCCCGCAAGCGAAACTAATAAAGCATCGCAGATAAACCAAATATCTGGTTTGATTGTTGAGCAGTCGCAAATTCTTGAAGCTGTATCCCCGCTTGTTGTTAATGCAGCTAGAATTGATAAGATAAACTCAGACATTGCTAAAATACAATCTGAGTCTGCCTTTAATATAAAACTAGCTATAGCTGGTTCTGAGTCAGAATTAGAAACAAGACTAAAAATAAAAAACACACTAAAAGAAACAACTGATCTAGAAAAATTTGGCAACACCACCACACTAAAGAGATTAGAGTCAGAGAGAAAATTTAGAGTTAAAGCAGCTAAAGAAACAAAAACACTTCTAGATGCTCAAGGCGCAGTCAAAAGTGTTCTTACTCCTGATGATAATCAAGAACTCAATCTCGATGAATTAAAAAAATATAACGACGCTCTTGATTCCATCTCTAATAAGATTTTAAATAACGGGAAAATAAGTAAGGAAGAAATCAAAAACATCCTAATTAAAACAGAGTTAGTCAAAGAAGAAAGTGGTTTGCTTGATACCATAGCTGGCAAAGCTTTTGCTCAATTGTCTGCCACTAAACAAATAGCTACAGTAGAATTGGGCATCCTAGAAACCACTAGGTCAAGAGCAAAACTAGAAGAACTGTCTGCTCAGAATAGGGAGAGGCAGTTAAAGAGCGCCGAAAGACTTCTTACCGCTGACACAAGAAGGATAGACCGAAACAGAGAATCTCAAGATCTTGCTGATCAGATAAAGATAGCTGGCATTAGATCTCAAGGTATAGGTGGTAATTCTAGAGCTGGAGCTTCTGTACAAAAACAAATAGCTCAGGTTGAGAGGGACGCCAAAGTGAGACAAGCGGGTCAGTCAACCGTTAAGGCTCAAGAAAAACTTCAGACAGATTTTATAGCCATATTAAGAGAGGCTGGAGCTAAAATAACAGAAACGGATGTGCAAGGGTTCAAAGATGCGAGTTCTACCAATGGGGATTTCGCTCAATTTCAGGAAATCCTAAAGAGAACAGCCGACGAAAAGAAAGAAGAGCAGATCGCCGCTTTAAATCTTCAAAAAACAGATATAAGTAATACATTATTAAATGGCAATGCAGCTCAAATAAATGCAGCCGCTGCAAAATTGCAACTTGAAGCCGCTCAATTAAATGCTGGTAAGTCTATTCAAAATCCCATTTTAGGACCTGCAAATGAAGGGGGATTAACAGCGAACAGGGAAAAGCTAGAGCTAAGAAATAAAGAATTAGACGAATCGCTTAAAAAGCTTAGAGAGTCAGGCGTAGACCTTTCAGGTTTTCTTGCTAAAGGACAAGACGCTGTTCTAAATTTCTCAAAAGGAGTTGAAGTAAGCGGTCAAAAAATAGTTTTAGCTGATTTACAATTTAGAAACGCACTTGCTGAATCTGGAGCCAGTCTTACTACATTCGCTAATCTTGTTCGTGCTGAGTTTAATAGCATAGCAGATCAAAAAGCCCAAAACGCATTTTCATTAGCTACATCTACTGATCCTAGTGCTATAGAAGGAGCTTTGGCTAGTAAATCAAGAATATCAACGTTGGAAACAGCGAGTGGAACTGGAGCGGAAAAGATAGCTCAAGCCAACGAACTCGCGTTATTCCAACAGAAAGAATTAGATTTAATAGGAGCAAAGGATGCCGCTACAAGAGTTTCTCTAGAGTTTGAATATGATAAGAAGCTTGAAATAATAGAGCTGGGCAGACAAGCCAATGAGCTTAATTCCAAAGAGCCTGGTTATGCTGAAAAGGTATTAGAGATAAGAAAGCAAATAGCCGCTGTAAAAGCCAAGGATCAGACTCTCAGTGAAAAGCTTGCATCTAGAGGTGTAACCAACGAACAAATGGCTCAAGGGCTGGAGGACACTTTTGTTAGCGCTTCTGAAACTTTCGTAAACAACCTATCAGACGGAATTAGCCAAGCAATCATCAAGGGCGGGGATTTGGGGGATGTTCTTCAGCAGGTAGCTTTCGACTTCTTTTCGACAATGGCGGCTGAGTCTCAAAAGCTTTTAATGAAGAGGCTCTTCTTCGGCAATGGAGACTCTGGGGGTGGCTCTGGAGGCGGAACTGGTGGAATTATCGGAAGCATCGTGGGAGCGTTCACAGGCAATGCTAAAGCCAGTGGAGGCATGATAACTGGTGGTTCAGGTTCTAAAGATGATGTACCCGCTCTTCTTATGGGTGGTGAGTATGTCATGAAGAAGAACGCCGTAAATAAATACGGATCAAACTTCATGGAATCCATCAACAATGGTAAAGCTCCTAAAGAAATTCAAAGATTTGCTAACGGAGGAATGGTTATTCCAGATGAAGAAAAAATACAGAGTGGTAGAGGAGGATTCTTTGCTCCTGGAACTTACGGAGGATCAATAAAAGGTTCACAACAATTGTTAGACTTCGCTAGCCAAGCTTTCACATCTGGAGAGAGAGATGTAATATCAAGTTCCTCTAATCAATTTGGGGGTGCATCTCAGATATCTTTGGAGTCAGAAAGTGTTAGGCTCACTAACCGTGGAAGAAACATGGGTACGCCTTTACAGCAAGCAACACAAGAAGCCAAACAGCAAGGCTTTGGTCTTTACGGTCAACAGGTAGAGCTTGAAAAGCAAGTAGAAGAACAAAGGAAGGCAAGAAAAAAACAAATAAAGGGCATGATCACAGGCGCTTTAATTAGTATTGCTGCATCTGGAATTGGTCAAGCAGCAAAAGGTTTCATAAAAGGAGGAAAAGCTAACCTTGCAAGTTTAGGAGAAAATGCTACACTTAGAGACAAGGCGGGGGCTTTTGTCAAAGGAGGTTTGTTTGGTGGCGAAGTAGATGGTCCTGGTGGGTCATCAATAAATGTAGGAGGTCTTTCAAACTTATTTAATGGCAAAGGTCAGATAGGTAGTAGTTTAGAACTTCAAGAGTATATTTCAAAAAACCCATCTTCAACATTGGCTGAATCTTTTACTAGAAACGCTTATTCAAAAAGTCCAATAAGAGGGGCTTCAGATAGAACTGGTTTGAGTGATATACTTAATAGAAAGCCAAAAGGTTTTGATTATAATGTTAAACAACTTGCAACTGGCGGTTCCATTCCTGAGGTTGCAGGTGTAGATACAGTACCAGCGATGCTCTCTGGTGGCGAGTTTGTAATGAACAGTGCTGCCACAAGTAGAATCGGACAGGGTAATCTACAAAAGATGAACTCTGGTGTTGGTGGAACGGAAGAATCTGGTTCTGGGTCAAGTGCAGAGTTAATATCTAAATTAGATGAATTAATTCAAGCGACTAAAGAATCAACTGGAGAAATAAACATAACTGTTAATGGAGAATCTGGCGAAGAAAAAGAAGATTCAAAAGGAGGTAATGACAACAACAGCTTAAAAATGGCAAAGCAATTAAAGGAACAAGTTCTGAAAGTTATCAAGGACGAGAAAAGGCTAGGAGGTTCTCTTAGAGACATGTAATGTTTGACTCAAAATTCAATCACGAATCTAGGTTCTTTGCAGATGGTTATGAACTATCTGGTATTGAAAGTGTGTCGTTTTCTTACAACGCTACGCCTAACATATTAAAACCTCTTGGCACAAAAGATGGTATAACAACCCATGCTGGACCGATACAGCAAACAATGGCTTTGTCGAGAGTTTTGACTTACGATGACCCTGTTTTTGCTTATACTGGCGACGCTTCGTTATCTGGTAGTGTCTACTACGAGGATGATTATAGTTATTTCAACAGCGGTTACTTAACAGATTACTCTTTAAACTGTGCCGTAGGAACCGTGCCTAGGGTTAGTTGCAACTTCCAAATTGCTGACGAGATAAAGAATTTCAATAGTGACGAAGAGAGGGTTGCTGAATTTCCTACTTTAGAGACTCATCCCACTATAGATATACCTACACAGGGATCTATAACTATATCTTGCGACAACTCCCAGACCAATAGAGTCATTGGTTTTGACTACGGAGTAAAGTGCAAGAGAAAAGCCTACATAACAATAGGCAATAATAACATACAAAAAATAGAACTCCTACCTCCTGTCGAGTTTACCGCTTCTGTACAGATAGAAGTCGACGACGCTTTCTTACAGGATTCTTATAAATTCCTGGAAGAGAAAGAAAACAAAAGTATCTCTATTTCTGTAGATGGTAGAGATGGTTCTCTGATTCAGTCTTTGCAGATACCAAATGCCAGCTTGGTTAGTGAAAACTTACAGGTTTCTGCTGATGGAGCTGCTAAAATAACCCTCAACTACGTGGGGCATTCCGCTAAAGAAGAGACGGAAGCTATATCTAGTGATGTAACTTACATTTTTGATGAGAATGGTAACGTTTACGATTCGACAAGCAATACAACATTACCTTATGAGTGGTACAAGGACAACCCTAATGTTTACGGACTGCAAGTCGGGGATAATGTACAAAAAATAGACGGCAGGGCATTCCAAGATTGCCCTAACCTGTATGGCGATCTGTATATAAATATGGATTCCTTAGAAGCACCGAACTATTCCATAATAGAGTATGGAGCATTTAAAGGCTGCACTGGTTTTGATGGCACTTTAATTATAGAGGATGGACTACAGAAAATAGGATTTGGAGCTTTCGAGTCTTGTTCTTTAAAGGGTAATCTTGTATTGCCAGATAGCATTGTTAATATTGATACTAATGCCTTTCGTTTTTGCTCTGGTTTTAAGGGTATATTAGAACTGCCAAAATCAGGAGTTACTGTAAGTGCAGGAGCTTTTGAACAATGCAACGGATTAAAGGGGGACTTGTTTATACCAGACAGCTTCAAAGAAGGCGTAAGAGAAAAAACTTTTGCTTTTTGTTCTGGTCTTGATGGAAATCTTTACTTAGGGACGGGGATAGAAATTTTAGAGAAAAGCGCTTTCTTTGGATGTAATAAATTAAAAGGTGATTTAATAATGCCTCCTAACCTTACGGGTATTAGGGGTTCTGTTTTTTATGGGTGCAGCGAATTTGATGGACGACTTACTCTTAATAGTGGTTTAAAATATATAGGAACTAGCGCATTTGCTCAGTGTCATCAAATATCTAGCGACTTGGTTATACCCGACTCTGTAGAAGGTATTGATGATTATGCTTTTAATAGTTGCAGAAATTTAAAGAGTTTAACAATTGGAACTGGAGTCGAATATATAGGAAAGAGTACATTCAAAGGCTGTTCTAAACTAGCTGGAGACATAGACTTTAAGAACGTAAAAAATATATTTGATACCGCTTTTCAAGATGTCAGTGGCATAGGTCGTCTAACTTTCGGACCTATACAAACAATTGGGACATATGCATTTCAACGATGCAAGGGTGTAAACGGAGATTTAATACTGCCCGACTCCCTTACTTCCATAGGAGCTTCAGCTTTTGATGACTGTCAAAACCTTGATGGTGATTTAGTAATTGGCGATGGAATAACACGGGTATATAATAAAACTTTTGCTAATACGTTTTTTGATGGTGGTCTCACTCTAGGTCAGAATATAACACAGATAGATGAAGAAGCGTTTAGAACTGCTGGCTTTACAAATCAACTAGTTTTACCTGATAGTATAGAAAAGATTGAATACAAAGCATTTTATAAATGTGGCTTTACTGGAGATTTGGTTCTTCATAGTGGAATAAATGAAATACGCCCAAGAGCTTTTGAACTAAACAGGAATATAAAAAGAGTTATTGTAGATTTTCCTCCTACTAGGTTTGGAGGTTGCTGCCAATTTACAGAAGTAGGTCAAGACGTTGGGGGTGCGTTCCTTTACGCTGGCGAAAGGGATTATTATGATTATATAAATCATCCTAGCACTTTGGAAAATGGCTTGTTTAATGGTATCCCCGTAAAAAGAGGAGCTTTAGAGAGTAGAGTTTATAAAGTCAGCGACGACTCTATCATCAAGTATACAAACACAGATATTCCTGATGTATGGTTCGATAACACAGCAAGCGCAGCAGAGGGTTATCCAGATGTCTATATAGACGTTGGTTTAAACGCCAGCGAGATAGGTCTTGCTTCATTCAGAAACAATACAGGACTTCGTGGTAATATATTTATCCCAGAGACAATAAAAACAATTAAAGGCTCGGCATTTCAAGGGTGTACGGGTTTAACTGAAAGTGTTTATTTCGAAGAGGGCATCGAGCATATTGAAGAATACGCCTTTTTAGGTTGTTCCAATATAACAGGAGACTTAATTCTTCCAGATTCCTTAAAGACCGTCGAAAGACAGATTTTTAGAGATTGTTATGGACTTAATGGTTCTCTAAAAATTGGAAAAGGGTTGACTCAAATGGGTAACAATATTTTCTATCAATGCTCTAATATTACAGGGGCTATTGATATACCTTCTGGTATAAAAACCATAAACCAAGGATCTTTTTTCTCATGTTCTGGGTTTAACAGTTTAGATTTAAAGCCAGGTTTAGAAACCATATCGAATTTTTCTTTTAAAAACTGCGTAAACATTGGTGGTTCTGTATTAATGCCAAATACATTAAAAACAATAGGCAACCAATCTTTTAGAAACTGTCCCTCTATTTCTTCTGTTGATTTTGGTAATACCGTGGAAACAATAGGTAGCGAGGCGTTTAGAGAATGTTCTGGGATAAGCTCAATAACACTAAAAAACAACATAACTTCTGTTGGTGGTGGAGCCTTTATGGATTGTCCTAATGTTCAGTTTGCTTATATAGACGTACCTACAGGCGCTATCGGAAGTGCTAACACTTTACGCTTTGTTGATGATGGATCTGCGACATCAGACAGAATACTATATGTATCTGAACAATACTATACTGATTATTTAACTGCTAGCACGACAACTCTAGGTGGCGGAACTCAAGGCTATTTCCAGGGCAATCTTATTTCTATAGACCCAGACGACAAAAGAAGCACGACATATTTTGATGCAAGCTTTAATGTAGTGGATAGTATTCTTGATAACGTTCCGACTGCTTGGAAGGAAAATGACACAAATGGTTCTTACCTTTACATAGGAAGTAAAACACAAACCATAGGAGGGGCAGCTTTTCGTCACGAAAATCAAACTTCTAATTTAAGTGGTACTTTATTGTTGCCATATACATTGGAAAGAATTTATTCGAGAAGCTCAAATGGGGCTTTTGCTAGAACAAAATTTTCCAGCATAGCTAGCCAAGAAGGTATTAAAGAAATACAGAAATATGCATTTGCTGAATGCCTAAAACTTAAAACAGTAGTATTGCCAGGTTCTTTAGAGTATTTAGGTGATTATGCATTCCAAAAAAACACGGAATTACAAAGATTAAAAATAGGGAACAACGAAACAAGAGTTAGGAAAACAGTATTAGGTACAAAGGCTTTTTATTTATGCGGAACAACCTCGCCTAAAGAAGGAGTTGTTGAACTTGGTTATACTGTAGATTGGATTGGCGATTATTGTTTTGCCAACGACAATAGTGGACCAGATGAGGATTGGATTGAAACTCTAAACTCAAGCGCAAGGCAGTATGGTAAAAATTCATTCTCTCGTCAATACAATTTAACTAACTTAAACTTAACAGAGGATGCTCTTTACATTGATGAACAAGCTTTTGAATATTGCACCTCATTAACTAATGTAGTTTTGCCCGACCCGAACAATGTTTTGGGTTATGCTTTTCAGTATTGCAGTGCTATAACAGGTATTGAAATAGGTAGCGAAGGAGGAGCTCGAGATGGAAATCTTTGGACTAGTTCATTCAGGAGAATAGGTACAGACACGACAAACGGAACCTTAAAGATCAACAAATCAATTTCAAACGTTAGTAATGATGCTTTTTATGGTGATGCAGGTTACAAGTGGATTCAAAGCGCAAACTTAGATTGTCGGACAATCGGTTATAGGGCATTTGGTAACCAACCCAATATGACAGATTTAACTTTCGGTCCTAATGTTAAATATATCGGAGTTGGCGATACTGCTGGTACATCTCAACCTTTCATTTCTTGTGTTGGGTTAACTGGTATTAGAATACCAGACCCATATTATATAAGATATTATTCTTTTAATTATTGCACTGGCATAACTGGAATATACATAGGAAATGATGATAAGGATTCTAAAGGAATAATAGGCGAAAGCTCATTTAGGAGGATTGGACCACCAAACAATAGCTTGGTTAGACCCAGAGTCGATGGGCATGTTTATGTTGGTTCTTCTATAGACAAAATAGAACAATACGCTTTTTATGCAACAAATAATGATCAAGCCTACAGGTACTCATGGATTGGTTCTGCAGAATTAAACTGCAGAGTTATAGATAGAGAAGCTTTTTTCAGGCAGAGAAACATGAAAAAATTAACCTTTGGTAGCGGTGTAAAGGTTATAGGAAGAAGCGTTGGTGTAGGTGACAGTTTTCACGATAACGACAAAGTAAAGGAGATAAAAATCCCTGACCCAGAAGCCATTTACTATTATGCGTTTAACTATTGTACTGGTATAACTGGTATTTCTATAGGGAACGATGAAAAGGATACACAGGGAAGAATCGAAGCTAGTGCATTTAGGAGAATTGGTCCTCCAACTCCAGCAGTTGGGGTCATAGATCTTTATGTAGGATCTTCTATTGATTACATTGGGGAGAGCGCTTTCAACGCTAGTAATGATTCGGATGGTGATAGATACAGGACAATAAAAAAGGCTACAATTAACGCTAGACAGATCCAAAAGTCATCCTTCCAAGGTCAAAAGAACATGACGGGCATTACTTTTGGAGATACTGTTAAAATTATAGGCAAGGATGTGGACGAAGGTGACACTTTTGATAATTGCACTAGTTTAAGGGATGTCGTTATTCCAGACCCAGAACAAATTTACTATCGCGCTTTTCATTCGTGCCGTCTTATCACAGGCGTACATATAGGAAATGATGAAAAAAATACAAAAGGGGTGATAGATAAAGAGGCTTTCAGATACATGGGTACTGACAATTCGAATGGGCATCTTTATGTTGGATCTTCCATAGATAAAATAAGAGATTTAGCCTTTTATGATGACTCCACTTACGCTTGGATTAGAAGTGCTGAAATAAACTGTAGGGAAATCGGTGGAGACAGGTCTTTTGGTTATCAGAATTATTTGCGTGATTTAACTTTCGGGTCGGGATTCAAAAAGCTCGGATTAGCATACGACTCTTCTTTAACTAGAACATTTGTAAGTTGTACTTCTTTGACTGGTGTTAGAATTCCAGATCCAGAAGAGATTTGGTATAGGTCTTTTGAATCTTGCAGTTCCATAACTGGAGTTTATATTGGCAATGAAACAGAAAATACAGATGGTTATGTAGGTCAGGATGGATTTAGGTATGTAGGTTCAACAGCACAAGGAAACGCTGGCAATGGTCACGCTTATATAGGATCTTCAATAAAGAAATTAGACACTCTG
>Ga0233413_10000594_pt1 | contig 17158 bp, 10 predicted proteins | sample Na_anoxic_6_MG_FD_189019 | JGI IMG/M metagenome (GOLD analysis project Ga0233413, IMG submission 189019) | Seawater microbial communities from Saanich Inlet, British Columbia, Canada - Na_anoxic_6_MG | ecosystem: Environmental > Aquatic > Marine > Inlet | place: Canada: British Columbia... | reverse complement strand
ATCTTCCATATTTACATACCCTGATTCATTTTTATAAGCATCAAATTCAGATATAAGATTAGATAATTTTTCAGAATCAATCTGAGGATTTACATCTTTTTTAAATGCAAAATGATGATGAGGAGCTGTTCCTTTACTTCCAACTGCTTTTCTTTTTGCATCAGATGTTTCATCAATATATTCTATCCCAAAATCAGATAACCATTGTTGGCCTTGTCCTGACTTAGTCCAATCTAGAAACTCTTTACTTCCTTTTTCTCCTTTAGCGGATACATCAAACGCTTTACCGGTATTATGAGATGACTTCTTTTTATAAACTTTATTCGCTTTACCTCTTAACATAGATGTGACAACGGGAGCATCTCCTGTATAACCATAATCTTTAAGAGACTGTAATGCAATAAACGCATCTCTTCCTAAATAAGGTCTATTTGCATTTCTAAATTTTAGATCAGTTATAAATTTTTTCATTTTATCAGAAGGAGGCTTAGTTCTACCACCCTCTTTCATAAAATCGTTATATCCCTCAGAACTCTCAAAAGAGAATACTTCATCATCATTTAATGAAGATGCTTCTGATTCATCTAAATAGCCGTTATCAATAGCCCATTTTTGCATAGCAGGATTACTATCTAAGTTATCTACATCAATTCCGGCAAGATCCATGAAGAAGTTTTCTTGTTTTTTTGTAATAGATGTAGGCCCTTGTCTTGAATAATTAATAGAACGATCTTCTAAGATTCCCATAGCTCCTCTTTTATCGAGCTTTGGTTTAATTCGCTTACCCCTGTGGGCCATAGGCAATCCTTCTTCTTGATTTTCATTTTGAACAAAATCATTAAACATATTAATTACATTTTCTTTATTATAGTTTTTAAGAGTATCATCAAGCTGATGATATATATACGGATCTTTGTTAAAAATATTTTCAACTTTCTCTCTGTCTTTTTTTCCTCCAACTCTATAATAAGCATCCATTAATTTTTCATAATGTGTTTCATTAAATGTTTCATTTACAGGATCATATATTCCCATCTCTTGTGCCAATTTTGCTAGTACATCTTTTCTTGCTTTTTGTTCTGTGGGTGCGGTTAAATACTTTTCTTGTTTTGTATTTAATGTAGGAAATAATTTTTGATATGGAGTTTCTAAAAAAGTACCTTCAGCATAATTTCCAATATGAGCATCTTCCCCTCTAGCAAATCTTGCTATTGGCTCGTCTTTTTTTCTTAAATCTAAGTCTCCTATGGTTGAACTATGAGACCTTTCATGTAAATCAATAGAAGGGTTAAAATCATATCCATAAAGAAGATTCATAGAATGCCCTTGATTTGGAAACCATTTATTATATTGTTCTTCTTTCTTTTTCAAAAATTCTTGCGTAGAATCTTTAGGACTTGTTGCTATTACTGCCTCTTTAGTCCTTGGTCTATAATATCCTGAAGCTCCTTTTTGTTCAAGAACTTCTGATCTTTGATGAATAGGTCTAGCTGTATTTAAATTGTTAATAATATCTTGCCTATAACTCTCTATTTCTTCATCTGTTAAATCTGGATTTCCAGACATTCTTTTATACCTTTCTCCAAATAAAGGACTATTAGCTATAGAAATTAGAAACTGTTTATTTTCCTCTGACTTTGCTAAGTTCTTAGTTACTTCATCTATAAGAGGCAATGTTTCATTAGAAAACGGAATTTCATTTCCAAATTGAGCCATAGGTATTTCAGTAACAGAAGATCCCGGGAAGATGTAATCATTACCAGGCATCATAAGTTTTCTATTACCCAAGTTGTCTGTACCTAGAATGGGCCCTTTTCTTAAGGGAGTGCCATCATCTTCTTTCATAGTAATATGATTAGAAGGTATAACATTATAAGGATTGTTTACATCTTTACTATTAGACTTGAAACCGTCTATAGAAAGATTGTTAGCTCCGTTTGGTAATCCTTTTAAAAACTTCTCCAGTCCCATTATCTCAAAGATTTTTGATCTTTTTCTGCAATTAATTTAAGCCATATGCTAGTATCTCCTGATACTCTTCTTTGCAGCCAAAGTCTATTAACATAGTGTCTAAACCTTTTTCGTTTAAACTGATCCTTATTGTAATTTACATAATTTGGGTTAATATCTCTAATATATCCATTACAAGCTGTTTCCCACATCTTACGAGTAAACCCTGTAAACTCTCCTCTATCATCTGTTATATCCCAAAATTGATTAAATCTATATTTCTGCTCTTCTTTAGAATATAGAATATCTATACTGGTTGGATTAACTTGAGGATAGTTTATAATTGTATAAGGATCGTTTTTAGGTGATAGATTTAAATTGAGATATCCGGATATTTGCTCTGAGTTATATACCACAGCTCTATCAAAGGTAAAGTCTAGTTTATGATGTTTATCTATACCTTCGGCGTCCCAAACATAAGCTTCCATATAGAATTCTACACTTTTAAGAATGTTTACATCTATGTCAGAAGTAAATATTGTGTCTACTTCAAAGGGATAATCAACGCCATAGAAATTGCAATAACTATCAGATCTATCATTATGTTTCCAAATTTGATTTCCAAGAAGACCTGGCGCAATGGTCATAAAGTTGTTTTTACTTGGAATCATTAGATTAGGATGCCAGTCATGAAAAGAAACCCAAACTTTTGTTTTTGGATCATATGATATAGTCCAGCTGCAATCATCAAAAAATAAAGGATCTCCTAATGTAACTTTAGTATTTAGATTACTCTTTACGCCTAATATTACAAATTGATCTCCACCTAGATAAGTTCCTTCAAATCCGGGTTTTAAGCTAAAGTCTCTTTTTGAAAAATAAACAATTGCGTCACTATTATCATATATAGCTTGACAGCCGATGCCTGCAACTGGATTATCTATTAATTCAAATGTAGGAAAAGCGGTTGTTAACCTATAAGGTAAAAATTCTTCAAACCACCATTTTAAACCAAGATTAGAAATTTCTTCCAGACCTTCGGATATAGAGAATATTTTACCTTGATTTTGACATATATAATACATTCCCGCGGGAGTGCTTATAATACTAAGCTTGTCTTGACATGAACCATATTCGTAAGATTTATCGCTGTTTATATAACTTTGAGCATCTTGATCAAATAAACTACCTTGACCTATAGTGATTGCTGTTCCATCTGTAGTTCTTAACTCTTCTACACCAGGTATTACAGTGGGAGATTGTGTTTCAAAGAATATTGCAGCACCAGTTCTTCCTGTTGCTTTTATTGCCTTAACCTTGCTTTCAAAATCTTTATAGTTATTTCCAAGATAATCTAACCAGCCATCATATCTGTATTCCTTAGTCTGAGGTAAAGAATATATAGCCCTTCTTGGATAATAAGTATAACAGGTCTCTGCAACTTTTGGATCATAATCTCGAAGTTGCATTGATCCCCAAGGTCCTTGTTCTTGATAAAGTTTGCTAATACTTAAGCTATAATCATACTTATAGAAATTACCCGCTTTAATTATATCAAAATCAAATAATGTATCTAAAGAATAATAGTAATTAAAATCATAATGTCTTTTTTCAGGTTCATCTTCCCAATCTCTATGATCCACATTAACTTCTGACTCAACATAAAAATCTCTAACCCCGCTATTAAATAAATAGAAATAAGCCTTTTTCCAAACCAATCTGAAAAGCTTTGCAAAAAGAGCTATAGGAGTATCTCTCCAGTCTAAATTATGTCTGACTGGTGCAATAGAAATACCGGGTAGTATGGATAGAGGTGTAGTGATTAGATGTTGAAGTACATCGTTTGACTCTATGCCTTTTGAGTCTATCCAATATGTAGGATATGGTATATTATATCTTTTAGTATAATCATATTCAAATCCATCAGGCTGGCTAGTCATCCAAGAATAAAAGTAAAAGAATGTATTCTTTTCTGTGTATCTATTTATATAAGTATCACCTCCAAAAATTAATCCAGAGGTTGCTTTTGTTTGATCTCCTTCTACTACAAACTCTTGAACACATGAACTTGTAGGAACTTGTATAATACCATCTACTTGACCATACTGATTTCTTAATCTATTTTTAATGGCGGCATAATAAGATATTGCGCTTGTAGTTTGAGTTTGCGTAGGGTTTCTGTATAAAGACCCGCCACTAAAAAGAGAACTACCATTGCTAAAATCATTTAGAGTTTGCCTAGTATTCTCTTCTATTGTTGAAGGATTTTGTATATCTTGGGTTACAGCAAGTCCTACAAAATTGGATCTATACAAATTATTGATCCTGTACTTGTCACTAAAATTCTGGATATGGTTGCTGATATAATTGGAGTCTTTAATCTTCCTTCTTTCACCACAACCCTCAAGGCTATATTTATCATAATAACAGTGTGCTTGATATGCTAATGCATATTGTTGATATTTAACGAAATTCTTTAATATTCTTAATGTAGTATCAAAACCTTCTGACCAATAGTAAGCAAGGGTTGGTATTTTTTGAAAAAGCCTTAATGCTCTAGGTAAGCCAGTCCCTCCTTGAGGTTCATACTCAATAACATAAGAAGGTCCTTTTCCGTATATACTTTCCTGCCCTATTATTTGTGTTGGCCCCGTTGCTTCTTTCTGTACCCCATCTGGATCTACAGGATTACCAGGAGTACTAGTAGTTCCAGTATTAATAATTAATGCGTCCCAAAAAGAATCATCTGCAACTTTAGTTCCATCGTGCACTGCTACACCCAATGTATCTGGGTCTCCACTCGTTCCTCTGAGAGCTTCCATAACGCCTTTGATCAAACTTCCTGGTGCTGATCCGGTATCTAATAAATCTTTCCAAGTAGTATCTGTACCTCCACCACCTCCACCTGATATTGGACTAATTGTTCCAGTACCATAGGTAAAGCCACCGCCACCACCACTAACATTGTTAATCTTCTTTTCCTTTAATTGTGCAGCTACTCCAGGAGGCACATAAGAAGGGCTTGTTATTCTGGTCTTTTGATTACCTCTTATTACACCAAATGCTATACCTATTCCTCCTAAAACACCTAGAAAAATAGCTGTATCAGTCATCAACTTATGTTCTGGATGCTGATTAGTTTTTGGAAATACAAACTGCCCCTTTACATTTTGACTATATAACGACCCATAAATTTTTAATTCATTAAAGGATAAGAAAGGGTTTCTAAAGTTAGTATCAGGACTGTGAAAACTAAAAATATCTTTCTTATAATTCACTAATGGTTCTGGTGTAGCACTGTCATCTGCCGGAAATTCTTCAGGATATGTACTGGTTGAACCAAAAAGACTTAGCTGTTTTTCTTTAGGATATCTACTTAAAAAATTATCGGGATTTAAATCATTAAACGGATAATTTGCATGTAGTCCTGTGTACCTTACCGGCTCCCCATCAAACTCGTCATTAGGAGACCTATGTTGCCACATGTTGTTTATAATTCCTTTTGCAAATACAGTCTTATTACCTTCTCTTGTTCCTCTTAGTATTTCATAACCTACTATACCAGGGATTGGATTTCCCGCATTATCAACAGGGAATGCAATATTACCAAAACCAACTCCTAATAATATAATACCTTGATTGCCAGCAGAATCATCATAAAAATGATTGATGATGCATTGATCCGGCATCTTATGATGTCTTATAGGTTTTCCACATAAGTCTGCCCAAATTTCAGGCTTATCTGGAGGATATATTTCAGTAGATTCCCAGTATCCCATTTTTCCTGATGAAACTAAAATACCACCATCAGGAAGAGTTGTTGATGTAGTAGAGGTAATAGATGCTGTATTATATTTTTCAAATACTTTTTCATCTCCAAAAACTGTTGCTACAGGAGCTGTTTCAAATAAAGTAGCAGGACTTCCTGGAGGACTAAAGTTCGCAGGGGCTCTTCCTGGTATATGATAACTGGCGGATTTTGATCCTGTATTATAAACCCATCGTATAAAAAACGCATATTGCTCATCTCTCAAGTAAGATGTATTACTTCCACCATCTTTGTAATAGTTTTTATCATACCTTACTGCTTGCCATCTTGTTACTATTTCATTAGCTAACGGCTGATAATTAAAATCAAAGTTTGTTGTAGGAGCTACTCTAACTAAAGTATCTCTTACTCTATACATTGCCTCTGATTTTTCGTAAGGAGGTTTTTGAACAGGCAGAAGCTTGATTGGTATACTCATTAATCTGGGATCTATTCTATCTAAACTTATCCTTTTTTGATGAGTACTGTATATTCCTATTTTTTTAACAACCGTCTTATTATTAACAACACTTATAACTACTAATTCAAAATCATCATAGGTTTCATCAATTTCTTCAATTACTATATCTATAGCTCCATTAACATCAGCATGGTCAAAAATAGGCTGCCAATTTGAAGGCATTGAATAATCAGTAACTCTTTGTTCGTTTATAACATAAGCTATTACTGCACAATAAGAACCGTTTTGTAATTCTCCTCCCATAGGACCTCTTTCAACCCTGATACAAGGTTGCTTTACAAGAGGATCTAATAAAATTTTACTACAGTCTAATTGCAACGGTAATATAGGCTCACATGTTATACAGGTTGGATCTGCGGGATCTGTTGCAACATCTTCACATATATAAGGTACTCCTGGCCACGGTTGAGGAAACCCGGTTAAAGTAGTTGCATCCCCTATATTCATTGTTCTATCGGGATTATTACCATCTGCCCAATAAATATCCCAAGTACAATCAAACTTTTCTTTAGAAACACCTGTTATTAAATGGTACTTGCTGAATGCTAAACAAGGATCATTTACAACTGTAATATATTTACAAAGCTCTTCATCAAATAATCCTATTTCTGAATTAACGTCATCTGTTGAGTATATAACCCATCTATCCGCGGTCACATGAACAATTCCTACTATAGTATAAGGAGCTTGTGTACAAAACTCATTAGATGCTTCGTTTCCAATAATACCTAAATCGCCTGATCTTGAATTATTTACAGCATTCCTGGCAGACCAATAAGAACCTTGGGGCATAAGGCTATCATTGATGTCTTTATTCATTCCACCATTGAAACTCTGAGACTCAATGCTAGTAGTATTTTGGATATTGTTCTTTTTAGCCATCAGTAAACTCCATTACCATATGGCTTTGTTGTATAAGGCCATACACTTTTAAACATATTGTAATAATTATGATACTGGGCTTTTCTATTAACTTCCCATAGCTTTTTCATTTCATTAAAGTTTGGCATATTAACAATACTTAATGCATTATTTCTAGCTACTCTAAACCTGGCTTCTATGATTTGCATTTGCGCAGATACATCTTGACCATTCATAAGCATGTTTTCAAGTATTCTTTGTTTTAAAGCATACTCGTAATACTCGTTAATTAACTCATGATCAGGGACTAGTATGTTTCCATTATCATCTATCATGTCTCCTTGATAGTTTAGATATACTTTGCCGGTCTCAAAATTTACATATAAAAAGTTATTTTCAATTCTTCCTTCATTTGGGTAGCCATTCCAGCTAGCGCTTAAACAATCACAAGGTATCTTGTCGCCTGCAGTTAAATACAAAGGAAACACCTGCTTATAAACTCTAGTTTGAGTGTTTATTTTTTGAACAATTTGATATTCATCTCCACATGGATTAATGCACACATTCTCACAAGGGTCTGGTGCACATGGATCAGGCGCGGGAGCGCAAGCATCAATAACGGTAGGAGGTGCTGGTGTATAGGTTGGAACTGCGGGATCTATCACTCTTTCCTCTACATGTGTTCCTTGAGGAAGAGCTTGGGTGTGCTCCCATTCTCCACATACTAAGGCAAAATTAAGTATATGAAAATCTTCTGGAAGTTTTGCTTTTCCGCACTCTACTTCTAATACAATTTGTCTTGTACGATAGATTCTAAACCCGCACATGTAATTACATCTTCTTGCAACTTTCAAAAGCTGCTGAGGATCAATTTTATTTTCTAATGCAAAGTTCTTAAGATCAATTGTCGCATCTTCAAAGAGCTGATCAAATGTTCTATATTTTAATGAGTAATTATTTGGAAGAGCCATTGTCTTAAATTTTATCTATAAACGTTTTGTTTATCATCTGATCCATCTGGTGGTATATTAACCTGAACCATCATTTCTTGTAACACTGCTTGTTCAATTTCTGCAAACAAATCTTCTGGGATATTAGAATCTTGATCTTGTCTTAATATACATGCATCACCGTCAGCTCCATCACATGCTAAATCATTAATATCACCTTCCCATAAACCCTCTACTTTAACACCTTCCCAATCTATATTTGGAAAGTAAAGATAGCCGTTCATATACCAATAGTATTTATTCTTATTAAATATGAAAGTGGTAACTTTTGTCATAGATGTGTATGTCCCTGGTTCAGTTTTATACACTTCAACAGATCCATCTATTGAAGAGACAGTTCTAAATAAAGGACCATAAGGACCCTGCATTACTTCAGGAATTTTATCTTTTGTTCGCATTATAGTGCACCCCGAGGTTATGCCTGCGCAGCAAGCTTCTATTTTATCCACCTCTATTAGATCTATGCAAGGAAGGGTTTTAAAAAAAGAATTAAACCTCATTATCATGTTAAGGTTGTCTTGTCTTTTAATATAAAGTTTTGCATACTTTTGAATTACGCTCCATATGTATCTATCAGTTAAAAACGCATCTTCTTTAACTGCCTTTAAAGAGTTTCTAACTCTAGATACGGTATATCCTATTTTAGTCATAACTAATCTAATTCTAATGGATTATAGGCTTTAAGGCCGTCTTCATTAAGTTTATTAAAATAATCTGTGCGCACTTGTTTTAAATATGTTGCTGAAATCTTTTTATTATTTTCTACAAAAATGTATTTAGCATATCTATCTTTAAATGTTTTTGCTACTCCTGATTTAAAAGTCTTAACAGCTTTAAACTTCCAAAGGTCTCTGTCTTTAAATCTATACTTCATTTTATAGTTAGTATAGAATATTTTTGCTAAATAATTATCTGAATCAGTATTTCTATGATTTACAGTTACGCCATATTCCTTAGACTTTTTATAATTAGTATTAGATTTTCTTGATTTTTGACAAACACCGATAAACATATAACCTAAACCTTCTGGAAGCTCAACACCTGCTCTATTTTCTATCGTAGAGTTCCAAATAACTCCATTGTAAGATTTTATAATATTTTTAAAGTCAGACATTGTTATATTTTTATGCTCAGGATACTTTTTAATAAATGCATCAAATAAAGAATTTTTAAGAACGTTTATACTTTTTCTTCTAAATCTTGGTGCATTTAAATCAGGCGCTTTAAAACTTTTCATATGTTATATATAATATAGCAAAAAATTACAAGGTTTAAAAAACTAAACTTTTAAAGTTTAATCTAGCCATATAATCTTAGACTCTAGGTTGTTGGTTTCTTTTTCAATAATTTCAAAAACGCAGGACGGTCTAGTATAACTAAAGTTATCCATAATCCAATCCGATGCTCCAAAAATAGATCCTACATTCCAATAACTCATTTTTAATCTAGAGCAGTCTAGATCATTCATGTGCAAATCTCCTTTTCTTACATGTGCTTTGTAAGATTGTAAGTTTCTATCATTTATATAATCAAATATAAATGATTCTATTTCTGCATTAACTCTTAAAGGTAAACCTTTAAATTTATTTTTCTTGTCTTTTCCGTGAGTTGTTATATAAACTCTATCATAAACAATAACGTGTCCTAGAAACTCTTCCTGATTAACAAATACTATATTAGGCCATGCTAAAGTTCCATATTGCTTTAATCCAAAATTGGCTTGCCAACCAAAGTCTCCGGAATGATTATCATTGCATACGTTTAACACAGTGATTTTTTCAGCTATGTTATTTAATAATAAAGAATCTATAAACCATTTATGAGTAAAGAAGTGCACCCTTGCTGCTTCTTTATTATTTAAGTTTTGTGGTAAATCATGACCACCTCTTGTTGTTTGCGCATTATAACCATCCAGAGAATCACCCAAATCTGCTATAATAAGATGTTCAAACTTACCATTGGTACTATGCAATCTTTCAATCTCGAGTAGCACCTTTTTCATCCGCTCATGAAATATATGCTTATTGTACTGTTTTTTATATAACGCATCATCAGGGATATGTGCACCTATATGCTTATCGGAGGTCCACACTACTAGCGTTTTATCGTTGGGAGGCGTGTTATCTATAGATACAATAGACTTAATCCCTCCAATCTCTTTAAATATCTCTTTCCAATCTTCTTTGTCTAAAGGTCTCGGATCTAAATCAACATTTCTATAGCTTTCACACCACTCTTTTCCGTTATACCACCTTGATCTTAATACTAGATTCTCTTCTACAGATTTTTCTTTAGGATGCTTAAGCTCTTTTCTAACAATCTTTAAAGCCTTTTTAATATCATGGATATCTACTTCAAGTAAAGATGCTAGCTTTCCTGCTCCTGACTTAAGATAACCAGGACGAGATCTTAAAAATTCTTTTATTTCATCTATAGTCATTAGATTAGACCATTAAAAACAAGCCCTGAAGTTTATATTCCCCCAGGGCTTGGTGTCATTGTCCGTAAACCAACAAACTGACTTTTGACTTATCTTATGTACAAGGAGTACCTAAATCTGTAATAGTAATTATTGGTTGATCTGGATCTACTAAGCCGTCAACAACAGCACATACAGCAGTGGTTGCTAATGCGCTTGCAGCTATTGTTGTAAAGGTTCCATCACAAAGTGTTGCTGTAACATTAACAGGTACTCCGCCTGTATTTATAATATGATGATCGGTGCAGGCAGCTCCTGTAGTATCTTCTGGTATACAGCATCCGGCTTCAACCACATCATAATTTAAAGGAGTTGGATCAACAAGCCCTCCTGTAATACAAGTAGCCCATGTCTCTCCATTATCTAACTGACCATCTGTTAGTTCAATTGGAGTTCCTGCACAATCAAGTCCTATACTAGATATAGCTCCGTATGCTGCACAAGCCTCTAAAGGAAGTCTGCCTCCAATGTTTAACCCGCTACCAGTAAGCGTAGCTATTGTATACAAAGGGTCAATTGAATATAAACCAACTGTTGCTACAGTAAATCCTAATACTGCACCATCTCTTTGATAATCAACCCCTTCAGGTAATATTTCAAAATCTGCTCCTGTACCCGTGCCTCCAGGAAAAGTAAAAGGACCAATATAACCAGTGCCTGGTGCAGTGAGAGTGTAAGTTAGTATCTCTCCACTTCCTCCTACACTATCAATTCTTATTGTGCCTAAAGAACCCGCAGCATCTGTTACAGTTAAAACATCTAATGCTGTATATAAAGTACCTGCAGATAATAAAGAGCTAATTGATGTTATTGCTCCTGTTCCAAAACCTGATACTGCAAAACCTGTTGCATCTAAAGTTTCTGGATCAGAGAAGTCTCTATTAATGGTAAATATATCTCCCGGCAAATAACCCTGACCATGTGATGTAAATACTATTCCAGGCGTATCTATTCCTGTTCTAGCACAAGTAATTTCATGTCTCACGCATGTAACCGTAGGAGTAAATGTTTCTGTAAACACTAATCTACCTGATGTAGAAGATAATGCTTCACAAGTTGCTTGAACATATCCTTCAAAAATAATAGGACCATCGCAACTTGTTGTATTAACCGTTACAGGAATAGATCCTACACAAGTTGTTCCGCCACCTACACAACTAATTGTAGCTGAGCAATCATATGGTGAACCAGAACCTTGAATTCTCCAACATATTCTGTGAGATCCAGCATAGTTTGCTGTAAATGTTACCTCTAATGTAGCCGATACTGTTGCCATTTTAAATTTCTTTTAATTGTTAATTTTTATACTTCAAACACTCCATATTCAAGAACCGGAGTACCTGATGCAGAAGAAATCCATAAATAATCATTTTCTGCATATGGAAAAAACGCCCATTCTCCACTACCTAATATACTAAAAAGATTTCCAGCAGCGCCGCCATTATCTTCTAGTAATTGAATTTTCTCAAGAGAGTCTGCACTTAAGTTTTTTAAATAGATCCATACTTTTCTATCAGCAGAGTCAAAAATCCCAACTGGAAGTTTAGCAGCAACTGCTGCAGTAGTATATCTACCTATTGCTTGTTCATTTCCTTCAACTGTAAGGCTCGCAGAAGGAGCAATATTTAATGGATCTGAATGCCAATTTGAACTTGTTAGTGTTAATGTTGCGCTAATTGTTGCCATGATTTTTTATTTATGGAGTGGGTAATGTTTTAATTCTTATTGTTAGTGAATAACAACCACCTGATGCACAGGTGCTTCTTACTCTAATGTCATAATACGTGTCTGCTAAAAGTCCTCCAGCAGTGTCAGTATTAATTGTAGGTCCTACTACGGGATTTATAAGCCATGTAGCCGTGCCTGTTTGTAAATACTCTAATTGATAATTAACAGCCAGCGCGTCTACATCCCATGTAACAGCTATACTATTATCTGTAACTGTTCCTGCCAATAAGTTTAATGGACTTAAGCAAGTAGCTGCGGGATCTCCAAAGTCTGCACATCCTGGATTAGTAATGGCTAATACAAGCTTTTGTAAAACCTCATTCATTCTATCTCCAGGCGTAATATCTAAATCAACTATAGTAGGTCCATTATAGCAAATACAATCCATGTCAAATAATTCTGAGCAAGGTTCTGGATCAGGACATATTGTAGGGTCATTAATGAAGTTAGTAGGGATTGTTAAAGCACTATCCTTACATCCGCATTTTCCTTTACATTTTCCGCATTTATCAGCCATCTTATAAAATAATTTGTGTTATTACATTTACTGGTGCAACACACGGTGATGCTATGGTAGTAGCTCCTTGTCTCACACATATTGTACTATCTCCAGCTGTATTTACAAATGTAATTTCTAATTCATAATTAGTTACTGCAATTAATCCAGTAAAGTCATCTGTTATTTGACTTGATGATGGTACATAAGTGTTTGTTGCAATTGGAATAGTTCCTCCCGCATCGTATAAATTAACCGTATATGTATAACCGGGAGTAGGAATAAATGAATAATTTATGCTAGTCACCGCTGGCACTAGAGTCATTACTGGACAAATAGCTGTAACAGGTATAACATATGTCTGCTCACTATAACAAGTTGTACCATTAATTTCTTTATAAACATTTGGATATACTGTAATTGTCAAGTCTAAGGATGAATCTACTGGTGTCGTATCAATTTGATATCTGAAACCATTTGAGTTTTCTGATGTAGCTACTACATTAATTCTTGATGTTGAGCTATTCCCTAAAGCATCTTTAATAGTAAAAAGAGAACCTAAAGGATCTGCATCTCTAAATCCATCAAGACCTAAAGATCCATCAAAATACATATCTACAAATACAGATGGTTGCGAGTTTGTATTTAAAAATGCTCTAAAGTTGTAGGTGATGTCATTACAACCTCCTGCTGAATATGTAGATTTAATATCTGTAATCGCGTTATACTGGTCTTGCTGGATAAGCCATAAGTTATTTAAAGAATCTGCGATGTTTTGTAAAGTTGAGATCCACCCTTGAGATGATCCGTATGCGCCAAGCTGAGATAGTTGCTCTTTAGAATTAAAAGCTTCTCCTTTTTGAATAGCTAAGTAAACTTCTGATACTGTACCCATTGCCTGAAGGTGAGCTACATAAGAATCCTCTATAGTTCTTACAGCATCTGTAATAAATTTAGTAGCTCCTGTAGGATCTAATACAATAGAGTTTTGATATTGAAAAGAGTCAGTGTCTGCCTTATTAGCTTCTAAGTTTGCAATCTTTACTTGATTTACACTAACATCTGTTTGAGTTGTAGAAAGTGATGATTCTATTACATTTATTTTTCCTAAATCCTCACAAAGCTTATTACCAATAGCCGTGACATAATCCAAGAGAGACATTGATGTTACTGTATCGCCAGTAGAATTAACATAATAAAAACACTCAGCTATTGCTACAATCACAGTACTTAAATCTGTTGATGATGACCCGGTTTCTGTTAAAGAGACATTGTTTATAGCACAAATCTTATCAATCAATAATTGGATAAGACCTTTATAATCTTCGGGTGTAGGGCAATCTGTAAAACATGTTAAATCATAATTTGATAAGTCTAATTGCTCTATTATAGTACACAATTCCGTAGCTATTTGATATACTACATCGCTGATTGTATCACCTTTGCATAAACCGATGCAATCAAGATCAGGACCATTCCAAATAACACAGTTAGAGGATACTGGACTACAACCGTGTTGCTTTGCATGATGACTATTAGTTGGTAACATATTTTCTTTTTTCTAGAGAAACACCTATATATAATATAGATAATTTTTCTTACAATTACAATTAATTTAAGGTATAGTCAACAACGTGGTAGCGCCATCAGGCGCGTCACATGCAACTATTGGGGGTGTTATAGTTAACGTAGAAGTTATTGGACCAACAGGTTCAGGACAAACAACACCTAAATCTGGAGCAGGGATTGGTTCAACAGGCTCAGGCGCGCACGGATCTATAACAGGAGTAGTATTTACACACAATGTTGGGTCATATATTTCTCCAAGTTCTAGTAATTCATTTTTAATATCAATTTTATCTAAATCATATTCGCAGCATGTTGTTATGCCATATCGCATTCTTTTAACTAATGCCCATACTGAATTTGAAAATAATGTCTTATTCTTTATAACTGTTTTAGGATCGCAGTTTAAAGTTGAAAACCCCGGTTCTCCTAATCTAGGAATTATATCACAAGGTTCTTCTACAATTACTGGAGGATAGACAATTGGTACAGGGCAGTCACCTAACCAAGGATCTATAGAAGTTATTGTTGGTTGTTTAACAGGAGGGCAATAAACATTTTTATTGCACATTTGAACAGCTGTCTCTGCACCGGGTGTAGTAACATCCGATAAAACACTTATGTTACCTGGATCAACTCTAAGTTCAAATACTTTATTAACACCTGTTGAACTAGTTATAGTGAAAGTTATAACAAATATATTACCATCTCTATATTGAATTCTAAACATTTGACCGCACTTCTGACCAGCACCTGGACGACTTAGGTCACAAGCACAATGAGCAGGATCGTCACTATATGCTTCTAAAGGAAGACTTAAAGAATCAAATACGCTGTTTAAAAATGATTGAGTATTGTCTACACAATTTTCTGTAGTACCTGCGGGTACAATTGTTGCTATATAACCTGTAACCTGAACTACTTGATATGTTACGGGATTTATAAGATATGAAAATGGTGTTGTGACTTGCTCAACTCCGTTATACAATAATGATGTTACGCCTATTGTATAATCGCCTCCTCCAATAACAATATCATTATAAAGATTATTAGTTTCTAGATTATAATAAAACGTTTGTCTCATCGGATATACACCATAGATGCATGTTATATCTCCGTTTATATAATATAAATCACCTGGCATTAATGTAGCCGGAAAACTTATTCCAGATATACCTTCTAAATCGTCACACTCACCATTGCATGAAATCAAATCATAACAAACATCTCCAGGAGCTGTAGGAGGGTTAAAAGGATCTGGATCTGGGTCTATTCCATCATCTATTCCATCATCAAGACAGGCTGCGCAATTAACATATGCATTACCAATAGGTTCTGGTAATAAATCTAAAACTTCTATAGGAGTTGGTCCAGTATAAATTTCTACAAATGAGCATATAGGAGACTCATCAATTCCATTATTATACTCTATTGTCTGTCCTACAAAAGCGCTTAATAATGGATCCGTTGAGTATACCGGATCATAAATACCACTGCAATCTACAATTTGATATATTGTAGGAGAATACCCCGTCCAAACAGCATTAAAAATTAAACTTACTCCTGCTGGAACCGGCGGTATGCTTATTCCTACACCGCTTATAGCTCCATCATTTGTTTGTAAAACAGCACCACCTGTTACATAATACCCATCTAATTCAGTATAAAAATGAGCACCTCTAATAACAGTTACTGCATCAGATCTATCATTTGTCCAATTTACACCATTGTCAATACTTTTAAATACATTCTTTGGTGCACCACCAACATGCCTGTGATTAGTTGGGTCTCCGTATGATGGATACCAAGTTAAATGGAATCCAGATCTTGTCATTTCAAGATTTCCAGGGTCAGCTGTTTGAAAAGATGTTCCACCATTATAACTTACTGCTTGACCATATTTAGCTCCAATAATTATAACTTGCTCATCATCTCTAATCCAAACACCATCCGCAGGTCCTGTAACTGCAGTGCCTCCACCAGGTCCACCCGGTAGTGTCCAACCTATAGGAGTTGAACCAATTCCTGTATTAAGCTGATTCCAGGTAAACCCGCCATCTATTGTTTTCCAAATATATAGACCATTACCCGTAGTATTAAATGTTGGAGTACCCGCTACAACAGCTACTTGATCACTTATAGCATGAATAGCCGTTGTAAAAGTTACTGCTGCGGGATCTACAGGAGTAAACATGTCATACTTAGTAAAACTTAAACCTCCGTCAAGAGACTTTAATATATAACCATTAGTACCAGTTATCCAAACTACATTAGCGTCTACAAACCATACTTCATGAAAGGTGGTATTTACAGCATCTAATAAACCTGATGTAAATAACGGACAAGACCAGTTAACACCCGCATCATATGATATAATTACTCCATTTATTGATGCACCTGTTACATCAATACATTGACCTACCGCAATAACATGATCTACATTATCAGGATTAGACATCACATCTAATATTGTCCAACGGCTAGTAATTATTGGAGGAGATACATCTATAAATGAACCAGCATGATCATCTCTACGTATGACTGCACTTTTTTCTCCAACCGCATATGTTCTAAAATTTGCCACTAATTTGTTTGTGTTATTTTAACTTTTACTATTCCAGGGGTAATAGTCGGAGACACTTTTGGTTGTGCAACCTTTACATTCTTTATGCTTTTTATACTTTTTTCGTATATTGTAACGCATGATGCGCAACAACTTTTTCCATCCGATGCTTCTCTTTTTTGACATCCGCAAGATAGTTTTCTTCTACAGTTTAAA
>Ga0233413_10000592_pt1 | contig 17181 bp, 17 predicted proteins | sample Na_anoxic_6_MG_FD_189019 | JGI IMG/M metagenome (GOLD analysis project Ga0233413, IMG submission 189019) | Seawater microbial communities from Saanich Inlet, British Columbia, Canada - Na_anoxic_6_MG | ecosystem: Environmental > Aquatic > Marine > Inlet | place: Canada: British Columbia... | reverse complement strand
ATATAATGGAATGTGGCTACAATCTATTGATAATGCTGGTACAGGTGTTGTTAATATGTTTAGCCTTGATGCTGATGATTCTATCCATGTAGGCGCAAAACTTGTCGCATATCACGGCATCGACTTAGGTGGAGGTCTTGAAGCAGAGGCTGATAGTGGTGCTATTAGCCTATTCAATATGCCAGTTACATCTACACCAAGCGCAGGTGATGAAATGTCTGTGTCGGTCATGATTGATAGTGAGGTCATGTTCAAGTGTTACTCTGAGGCTGATGGTACAGGCGGTATTCAGAATAAGAGAATTGAACTTGGTACAGGTGTTACATTTGGTGGAGGTGGTGACTACGGAGAGCTATACATATCCTCAAGTTCTGCTGAAACTACGACTACAGGCTGGACTGACATTACAGGGTCTACTTGGACACTTGATGAAGCCTCTGAGTTTACTGCATCTGACCCAGACCTTATCTCAACAAATGGTGGTGTATTTCATGTGTCATGGTCTTTGAGTTCATCTGCTGGTACAATCAATGATATTTATGAAGTAGGTATTTCTGTCAACGGTGCTGACCCGACAACACAACATACAACTAGACGTAAGTACGGTGGAGTAGGTGACATTGGTGTATCAGCAGGTACTATCATTGTGACATTAACAGCAGGGCAGACATTGAACCTAATGCACAAGAGGATAAGTGGTTCTGGTAGTATGACTGCTCTTTATGGAACACTTACCGCAGTAGCAATCTAATGATTAACATTAGTTCACAAAATAAAGGACAATGTGAATGTGGTTGTGGGGGAGAAACCCTTATCTTTAGAGGTAAGCCCAATAGGTACATTCACGGACATAATCACGCTAAACGCTATGATAAATTGCCATTGAAACAATGTTCTTGTGGATGCGGTGACATGGCTGGAAGAAATAAAAATAGCGGAAAGCCAAACAAGTACGTTGTTGGGCATAATGATAATGGGGCTTGGTGTTTTAAAGCTGGGCATAAACCAACTGGCCATGCTGAACATTTGCAGACACCAGAGATAATTGCAAAAAGAAAAATAAGTAGAGCTGGATACAAAGCAACAGACGAGACAAAAAAGAAACAAAGTGAATCTCTTAAACGTGCTTATAGAGAGGGTCGAAGGACTTGTGGCGTATTCGGTTATTTTGAGAAAGAGATTCTTGATAGAATGGAATTAGAACTTGAATCTAAAATATTCAGGCAGGTCTTTTCTTCTGGATACTTTGTAGATGGATTTTGCCCAGAACTTAATTTAGTGATTGAAATAGATGAACCCCACCATAGACGTAAAGCTGATATGGTTTCAGATATGATTCGTGAAAACCAAATTAAGAGTGATACAGGGTGGCAATTTCTCCATGTCCATATTGACAACAAGGGGAGGTTGGTAGCATGATTAATATAAGTTCTCTTAATAAGGGATTGGTGGCGCATTTCCGTCTTGCTTCCGACTTGCAGAAGGTTGGGAGTGAGGGAATAACTGATTCCGACAATCAAAACTTTGCCGATGGTACTATCAATGAATGGATAGTTTGGCAAACAGGTGGCGCAGGGGGAACTTGTGCCTACGATGCAGGTCCAGGCGGTGAAAAGACAGCTAAGATTACTGTTGGAGCTACTAACCCAGGATATACAGGTGGTGCGCTTCAAACTACTCAAATAACTGCTTTTGTAGAAGGTCGCTCTTATATCATAAGTGCTGACGTTTATATCCCTTCGTCTAATAACAACTGGACACGCATTTTTGCTGAGGTTGGTTCAATGACATGGACAACAGTATTGGCGAATGATGCAGACCTCACGCTTGAAGATGGGTGGCAAAGAGTATCGTGGATTGCTACGGCTCTTGCTGATGTTACTGGTTATATAAAGATAGAGGGAAATTCAACAACTCCTGGAGATGTGTTCTACATTGATAATGTTTCTGCAAAACCACTCCTAATAGCCGACCTTACACCCAATGGCAATCATCCTCAGAACTTTGGTGTAACCTTAGACCAAGCTGACCATAAAGGTGTGGCGAATGGGGCAGGACTGGCTAATGGTTCCAGCGATTACCTTCTTATTCCAGATAGTAATGTTTTGAGCTTTGGTGATAGTTTAAGTGACAAACCATTTAGTATATCCGCATGGGTTAATATGACTGATAGCATAACTTTTCCAATTTTTAGTAAGGGGATTGCGGCTACAAGAGAATACTATTTTGGTACGAGTTCAGCACGAAATATTGTATTTGGACTCTATGACAATGGTGGCGCAACTCCTTCACTTGTCAGGTTCTCAGATTCATCTATGGCTTCTTATGAGGGAAGCTGGGTTCACATAATAGGAACTTACGATGGGACAAGTGTTGTAGGTGGGATTATACTTTATGCTAATGGCATCCTTGAATCTTCAAATGACCAATCTTCGGGGGTTTATGTGGCTATGCACAATTTAGGTGATGCTGTAATGTTTAGAGGTTATTCGGATGGTAGCTCTTATGCCGATGGTTCAATAGAAGAAGTTAAAATTTGGAATAGAGTCTTAACCCCTGCCGAAGCACTTGCTGAATATAACTCCTACAAATCAAACTTGGTGGTATCATGAGTCAAAAAGGATTAATAGCCAGTTATAAATTTCAAGAGCAGAGATTGAATGTTGGGGCTGAGTTAGTTGCTGACCCATCTTTTGATACTCCCGCATCTTGGACATCAAGTGGTGCTGGTCTTGTAGTAACGGGCGGGAACTTAGTTTTTGATGACACTTCAAATAGATATATTGAACCAGCAGTTGCCGAGCCATTAACCGTAGGCATGGTATATATATTTTCTTTTGAGATAGCAAATTCAGCAGGAGCAACTGGGGCAAGATTCACGATAAGGAATCAAGCAGGTACAGAAATATTTGCTGAGATAGCTGAGACATATTCAAATTATCCAGATGGTGAATATTCACTTATCTTGACTTGCTCTCAGGCAAATACCACTTGGAGATTATACATAAATACAGATGGTGATGCTTTTGAAATGCCTGATGTATCTATCAAACCAGCCCTAATCTCCGACCTAACCCCAAACTCCAACCTAATGTCTATCTACGGAGCAGGATTCACAACTGACCGAAAAGGTCTTGCTGATAGTGCATTAGACCTTGATGGAACTGATGATTATTTACTCGGTGATGATGCTAACTTCCCAACTGGGAATAATTCAAGAACATTTACAGCATGGGTGAAAGCAAATGCGACACAAGATTCTTGGGCTGAGATATTTTCTTATGGAGCGCAAGTTGCAGACCAAGCATTTTTAGTCTCAGTTAATGATGATTCATCGTCTGGTAAATTGCAAATAGGTAAATGGGGGCTTAATTCAGGTCAGGCAGATACATCTATCGCAGATGATACATGGCATCATATCGGTGTTGTTATTACACAAGACGGAGCCACAGATGTTACAATAGCTTTCTATCTTGATGGTGTTGCAGATGGAACGAGTACACTTGCAGATGTTGATACAACATTAGATGGTGCTTCTCAAATAAGTACAAGACCTGGGAATGATGATTACTGGTTTAAGGGTGCTGTTGATGAAGTAAAGTTTTTCGATAGAGCTTTAGATGCAACTGAGATGCTTGCCGAATACAACACCTATCAACCAGACGGAGCACTAAACACAGGCTCATTACAGAAAGGTCTTGTTGCTCACTTCCCACTTAGGAGTAAGTATAATAAGCATAATGCAGACTTGTTGCCAAATCCAGATTTCACGGCTGTATGGGCTCCAACAAACGTGACAGTAGATTCTTCTATACAATTCACAGCAGATGCCGCTGGTGGTTATTTGGTTTATGGTGGTATAATCTCAACTGGAAAAACATATATAGCTCACATGGCTGGGTCTGTGTCAGCAGGTTCAATTAATGTTAAAGATGGCACAGCTACAAATAAAGTATTGACAGGTACATTCGATGAAGTATTTATTTATACGGCTGAGAATGTCACATTCAATTTCCAGCTTACAGATAATGGTGCAGTCGCTATATTCAATACACTTATACTTGAAGAACTTACAAGTGCAGACATAACCCAACAAGGTAATCACGCAGAGGTATGGGGTGCTGATGTTCAGGCTGACCAGACTGTATTTGATGGTACGAATCATGTCGGGACAGTAAATGATTTTAATGCAGTTGGGCAAGGCGAGTTTATTATCTCATTATGGATAAAGCCAGACGATGGAATCCCAGGGGGAAGTGAGTGTATTTTTGGAGCAAGAGAATCTGGTGCAGGGAATGACAGAATCCAGATGTACTTAGGTGGAACAGGAGTATTGGCTTGTTGGTATAAGGCTGACGGGAATGGTACTACAGCACAAACATTATCTCCTGTTTTTTCAGATGGGGCTGTTGCTGACTTCCACCATATGGTTATGCACGTTGGGACTACTCTTGTAGACATTTATTTAGATGGCGTAAAGCAAACCCTTCATGGTACAAGTGATGGTGATATATCAACTGCAATCAAAGCTAATTTCGACCTTGCTGGGTATAAGCCTTATATTGGCGCAAGGGATGATGCTGGAACGGCAGATGATTTTTATGAGGGTGGTGTTGATGCTGTGAGGATTTATAAGGATTCAAATAAGCTTGGCGATATAGACGCTTTCGTTTTAGCACTATACAATAAAGGAAGAAGCTAATGAGCTTTCTATCTAAGTTTTTAGATTGGGGGTTAAACGGAAACGTATGGATTTGGTTTCATATGTTATTCGGTGGAATAGGCGCAAGAATAGGCGTTGAATTTTTTAGTAAGATTGAAACATTCTTTATAATTTTATTCCTAGCATTAATCTGGGAAGTTGTAGAATTTATATGGGATGGTGGAAAAGAAGGAATGATAAAGATATATGGGTCATTAGAGCATTGGTTCTATGATTCATTAGGTGACGTAGTAGGTGCTATGTGGATAGCATTACTCGTTATCTATTAACCGCCAAGAGCTGACTATAGGAGGCAAAACATGGCAAAGATGAAGATGAGTGAGTTAAAAGCGTGTAGTGAAATGGTAAATGTATTTTCAGGTGGAATCCTTTGGGAGTTCGATTTCTCAATTAAGCTGAACGAGGAATTGAAACACGCTAAAGAGTTGCTTGAAGATATTCGTGAGCAGTACATCAAAATCATTCAGGCGAATGGTGGAGAAGAAATTCAGACACCTAGAGGAAATCAGTGGGGACTAAAACCACCACAACCTACAGCTCTGGATGAGAAAGCTACAAAAAAAGAAGTCGAAGATGCTGATGCTGAATACAACAAGGCTATCGAGGCTTATGAAGCTAACAACACAGCAATTGAAAAAGAATATGCGGATTTGATGGGTAAGGAAAAAGATGTCAAGGTCAACAAGATTCCAGTTGGAGAATTTAAAGCAGGTTTCACATCATACTTGATTCCTGAGTTAAAGGGTAAGAGATTCAGTTTATCTCCAGCAGACATTGATTCATTAGGTTGGCTTGTCAATTTCTCTAAAAAGAAAAAATAGATAGGGGTTTGTCGTGATAAACAAGTTGAAAGAGTTGACGTTTGGGAATATATTACAGTTGCTAGGAATGTTCGTTATAGCTGTTCTTTTCATTTCAGGTGGTACGAGTACCGCTAATGACAATAAAGCTGAAATTGTTAATGTGAAGGCAGACGTAGAAAAAAACGCTGATGACATTGAAGCACTTAAAGATGTTGACTCTAAACGAGATGGAGAAGTTAAGAACATCAAAGACGACTTAGTTTATCATACAGACATTTTGATTGCGATTGCCGAAAAGGTAGATGCTAAAGTCCCAATCAAGAAACCATCTCAATAACAATTTGGCGGTGGGTTGTTTTGTCTCCGTGATAAAATACCAGCTCGCCCACCGCCATTTAATTAGGAGTTAAGATGAGTAAAAAACTAATAGGATTTCTAGTAACTATTGTAGCAATTCTTATCGCTATAATAGCCTCACCTGAGACAGCTATGTTCTCTTGTCCTGCTATTGGCTTGGCAGGTAGCGTTTACTCAGGCGTTCAGGGTGCTGTTGACCATAAGCATAACGGAAATGGAACAACTTAAAAATATATTACTCATTGTCCTTGCTATTGCAAGTGCTGTGTTGTGGTTTAAGCCACCTCAATACGCTGACCCTATTTTTATTGACGTACCTGTAGAACTATCTGACAGTGCTAAACAGCGAATTATAAATGAAGCAAACAGTGGACTACTTGTAGGTACTGAAGATGAATTTGTTAAGCGGTTTGGAAAAGTTGTGAAAAAGACAAAATGGAACGTAAAAGACTCATTAAGAATACAGGACTCTTTAGTGATAGACACCCTACAGTATGTCAGTATTCTTACAGATTCGGCCTTATATCGGTTCTCACACGCTGATTCGACTCTAGGAGTAGGTTTCAGCCTCAATATAGGACTCGCAGATACCGTAATATTAGCTCCATACAATACTTTCGTTCATGAGTTCTGGGTTGACAGTTTGGCGTACAAGGTTAAAAAAGAAGAACCGAAGAAGCTGGAATGGATTCAATGGGTTCTTGAATATCCAGACAGGGTTTCAATCGTTGCATTAATATTTATGGTGTTGGGTAAAATATGAGAATTGTAGTAGACCGCTTTTATGACAACGGAGAAGCAACCATTGGTGTAATGATGGTTGACACAAAGTTTCAGGCGTTTACACTTGAGGATGAACAACGAACAAAGAAGGTCGCAGGTGAGACACGAATACCTGCTGGGCTATACTTCATTGAATTTCAAAAGATAGTCACACCGAAAACAATAAGCTATAGGAACCGTTATGACTGGTTTAGCTTCCATCTCGAAATCAAGAATGTCCCTGGGTTCACCAATGTATATCTTCATGTGGGGAACTACGACTCTGATACTGACGGCTGTGTGCTTCTCGGCTCTACTGCTGACTCAGACAACGGCTCTATTGGTCGAAGTGTCAAAGCGTTCAAGAAGTTTTATGATAAGGTCAGGCCAACTCTGGAAGCTGGCGAGCAAGTTAGTATAAGGATTCTGAATTGACTAATACGGCAAAACTTAGGCTTATGTCAAGAGTAGAAATACTCAAAACTTCAGGAGAGGTTGATGCTGGAGGTGCTTCCTATGCCGTTGATGGTAATGCACCATTCAATCCTTTAGCTACTGATATAGATTTTGACCTTCTACTTGTTGATGACCTGTCTTGGAACCCTGAATATGCTGTTACCGATACGAGCGCAACTGTCTTGTCAACTATAGGAACTGGTTTCGATGGCCTAGCTATTATTCCTGCCTCTGGAACTGTCACTGGTAAGTTTATTATGTTCATTCGTATTACGGAAGCTCTAGGGGCTAGCACACCAGACCTATTTATAACATGGGTAGGAGAATCTTCATTTATAAAATTGAGTGGAGTTGATGATTATGTTTTACTAAAGACAAACAGCAGGGATATGATTACAGCAACAGTCAAACAATTTCAGTTACATACTACAAGTGCTGCAACTAGCTGTAATGTAGAGTTTTTCTTTGGGAGGGTTGGATAATGTCTGTCATTGTAAGAAGGAAAAACAGTATAATTCCATCAGAAAGAGTTATCTCTGGAAGCGGTTCTTTAGAAAATACTATAATACATTCTCGTATTGATAAATATTTTGCAGGAAGAATAAGAAGCACGTTGTCTCTTTCTACTGATTATAGTTGGGTAGTTGGAGAGCCAGTAAGTTCTGAAACATTTACGATGACTAGAATTGGATATGCTCCTGCTGCTTATGGTGTTGATAGTGTTGCAGTTGATACTGGGGGTTGGGTTGCAATACTTCCAGACTTGACTGACGGTGTATTGACTTTTTCATATGGTACTGCAACTGGCACATTTCAATTAACAAACAATATTGTTACTGGTGCAACAGTAACAGATGACGGTAGTGGCTCTTATACTGCAACACCGCCTATAGTTGGCGTACAGCCTCTCAATGTTGATTCAATAGTCGCACAGTTAAGTGATAATTATATTGACATTTGCCGTATTGGTGACTTTGTTTATGGTCTGACTGATATAGGTGATGATATTCACATATTCTCATATATAGGTGGAGAGCTAAAATTCCTTTCAAATAAAGATAACATTAGTAACCCTAGATATATAGATACAGATGGAACTTATTTATTTATAGGTACTAGCGGAAACAATGTTTACGCCTTTTCAATTAGTCCTGTAAATGGAAGTCTTACATCGCCAAGCGATGTTATAACCTCAAATGGCCCTGGCTGGATTCATTATGCAGATGGATATATATATAGACAAATAGGAAATTCTACAGCGGTAATTGAATTTAACCCAACGACTGCGGTACTAACTTCTATTGATGTTAACACTAACAGCAGGACTGGTACTGTTGTCGGTGGAAATTTTCATAGTGGTAGAGTTTTCATGGCAGTTAAGTATTCTAGCGGTGATGGTATTGTAGCGCATTCATTTAATGGCACAACACTCACTCGCGTAATTAATCTTGCTACAGGGAATACTAATGTAATAACTGGTGCTATATATGATGGAACTTATTACTATATATCAGAAGGAACTTTAGGTATAAGCGTTTATACAATTGGCCCCTGGACTCAGCAGTATAGCTATGCAGATGGTTCAGACTTTATATGGATGAAGCTTTATAATAATCTCTTGTATACATCTACACCTAATGGACTTGTGATATTTGACCTGTATGATGGCGTTAGCATGACTAGACACAGAATAGAAGAAGATGACAATACTCGTCTCTTCGCTGACTCTTCTGGAATTTACCTAGCCTGTTATTCGGCTGGAATAAAAGTATACACAGGCACAATATCTGACGATGAGCCAACATTTACTGCTACAATGTTTGGTTCTGGCTCAGAACCTATATCACTTGATGGGACTTACTATGACGGATTAGACCTTAATAATAATAATGCAGCTTCATGTACTTTCTTATATGTTGAGATACTCACGCAGGAGGGAACTTCAACGCCTAATATAAATGTGTCCGTAGATGGTGGGACTACTACATCTGCTGAACTTGAGGGTATTGGCGACTTCTGTATAATTCCATTAAATGATTTAGACTTGAGCACAAATTTAATGTTTAAAAAAGTATCATCAACCTCTGATGCAACACTTAAATGGATGTTAGGGAGATATTAATGCCTAAGCGAGTATTCAAATTCAAAGGTTTTTATGGGGGCATTAACAATGCGTTTTCTGCGAGAGACTTATCACCACTTCAAGTTACTGAAGCTCAAGATATTAATTTAGGAGATTTGGGCAGGGTCACATTAATGGGTGGTGAAGTAGCTCATGATATGGCAACAAAAGCTGGAAGAAAAGCTGTTCAGAATACTGGGTTGTTCTACTACGCTACCGACAGGAGAGAGGGTGCAGACCCTCACGCAACACCTCATCTTCATGAACTTGGTGAAGACTGGATTCTATATCCAGATGGTGGTGGAACAAGGAACCGAATCTATAAATTTGGGGCATTTCTTAATAATGTTAGTGGTGACTGGATTGACCTTGACCCAACTGCCAGTGGAGCTACCGACTTTGAGCCAGTATATTATGCTGTTGATGGTGGACTAAGAGTTAGCGATGGAAACTTTAGCCCCTTAAACTCTAATAAGTGGCATGGATATATTAAGCGTACTCATTTTAGTGATGCGAGTGGGAAGGTTGATTATGATGATTGGGTTACTAAAGACCAAGCCTTATTAAAACCTACTGCTGGAATATATGGTAGTTCTGGGACACAAGGTGGAATACAGGGATTTGCAAATTCTACTGGTAGTACAACACAGCTAATAGACACAACTTCGCCAGTCGCTCCCTGGGGAACCGATATACAAGCCGAATTTAATACTCCTTCTGCTGGTGTTGATTATAAAGTATATCAAAGTTTTACTGGTGATTTCCAGGATATAACTGCAGCAGTAAGTAGCACTGAGCTTACAAATGTTGCGATGTCTGGTACTTGGAATACAAGATTATATACTATTTATCCACCACCTGGACTTGGATTTAATATATCAGTAACTTCTTCTGCTTCTGTTGTTGGAACGTGGACAGCAGATGAAATAGAGTTCGCAAGTTCATTTATATATGATGGTTCTCAAGAATCACTACTATATAAAATTATAGGTGGTGGTTTTACACCAACTGTTAGCAAGGCTATCTCTGTAGTTATAACAGCAACTGGCCCATATAATGCTAGAATTTCTGGCGGAAAAATATATTATAGAAATAAAGATAGTGATGAACAATGGAATCTTTTTGTAGATATTTCTCTTAGCGATGGGTGTAGGGCAAATTCTTTATTAGAATATTCGTCATGGAGTGGTGCTAGCCCATCTTATCTTTCTGCTAGTATATATTCTGCAAATCCAAATGCCGAGACTTATGAAATACTAAACGGCTTCTCTCCTGAGCAAGAAGATATAGCAATAGGTAGTCTTGGGATGGGTTATAAATGTGCTTGTGTAGCTGGGAATAGAAAGGCTTATGTAGCTCATGTGAGGATGAAAGATGAAGATGGAAAAACAATAACTCGTGGCGACTTGATGCTCAAGAGTAAAGCTAACAAATTTGATACATTTTTATGGGAAGATAGGGTTGAGGTTTCCATCAATGATGGTGACGATATAACTGCTCTCGTATCATTCGGTGACAGGATTCTTCAGTTCAAAAAGAAGAAGATGTACCTGCTGAATGTATCACAAGATATTGAATTTCTTGAAGACCAATTTCCATTCAGGGGAATACAAGGTCTATGGCAAGTCTGTATGACTGAGATGGGGCCAGCTTGGTTCAATGAGCAAGGAATGTATTTATATAATGGGCAGTCTGTTATAGACTTAACTGAAGACCAGAAGATTGGTCAAAAGAAATTTGACTGGGAAGTTTACTTTTCAAGCTCAACAATTACTAATCTCTCAATAGGATATGCGCCAAAGTCAAAACAGATTCTTATAGTAGAAAATACTGGAGACCAAGCCTTTATGCACAGTATTTTAGTCTATGATATTAGAACACAGTCTTTTGTTAAGGGTTATCGAAAAGTTGGAACACTAGATGGTGGTGAAAATTACATGACTAATCTAATCAATGACTGGGATAATGATTTAGCATATGCCGTTATTGATAGAACTGGAAATAACTTATATTTTAAGAAGTGGAATATTTCGCCAACTGCTTTGACTACGGATAAGCTTGAGCTGATTACAAGGGCTGAAGATTTTGGAAGTCCAGACGTTAGGAAGATAGCATACAAGGTTAATGTAACTCACAATGCTAATACTGGCTCTGCTGCAGCATTAGCCTTATACTATAAAATAGATGACTTTGAATCTGCTGGTGGCTTCACAGAGGTTGGCACTTTTGATAGTCATATCGGTGATATGGAGCTTCAAGAATTTGAATTTTCAAGCCCAATCACAGACTTCACATCTATGCAATTAGCTGTTGCGGTAAAGACTACTGGGACTGTTGAGGCTGGATTCTCTATTGATGAAATGTCAATAGTCATAAGAGAAAAGATTGTAGCATGATGGAGAAAGGCAGAGATAAGGTTAAGAACCTACTCCATTCTAAGTCAGAAAGAACTGTCATAAAAAATGGAGCACCACTGGTTAATGGAATGCGCGAAGGTGTTTTAGAGATACGAAGAATTAATGGGAAGCTATATGTCTGTGTCCGTGATAACGGCCTATTGTATAGTAAACAGCTTGACAAAGGTATAGTCTAAAGCTATATTAAAACAATGACAAAGGAGCTTTAAAATGGCCGACAAAGTACAATATGCAATGAGTATCACACCAATAGAAGAATTGACTTCTAGTGAAGATTCTTCTGTTCATGATATTCTCTCTCCAGTAACTGGAAAGAGTCTTGGTGGGAATAATGAACTTGACCTTACTGGGTTAATTGATAACTCACTTGGCTACAACAATGGAACTGTTGCTTATCTTTCTGTTACAAGTGGTGGTGTACCACTCAATGCAGATGCAACTGACAGAAGATTGATTATTATTAAGAACACTGGCTTTTTATATTCAGATGCAACTACACTAGGTGCTGTGACTACTGAGAATTTTACTGTAACAGTTGGAGCTAAAGTTATAGCTGAACTTGGGCCTGGAGATGTTGTGGTTTTACCAAATGCAGCAGGTGGGGCTGTTGACTTAGAATGTAATGAGTTTACATTAACTTCTGATTCTTCTGCAATAGCTTGTGAATTTCTAGCAGTAACGCTGTAATTTTATTTGACAAGCCCAGTTGAAAATATTCTTTTAAAACACTTAATGTATTAAGTAATATAAGAATAAAAGAAGCTTTGTCAAGAACTATTTTTAGAATGAGGAAAAAAGATGGCTGACGCATATTCACAGATGGTTTTAGCTCAACAAAGACTGTCCAATATAGATTCTAAGCAAGCCGAAGAACAGAGATTAAACAAGAAAGCTACTAGGAATGCCTCTATAGGACTTGCTGGGAAGCTTGGCGTTGAAGGTCTGAAGCTAAGGAAGGAATTTCTTAACGATGATATGCTTGGCAAAAAAACAAATGATGGACAACAGATGTACACCAAGAAAACTGGTGGTAAATTTGGAGAATCATTGAGACGCCATCTTCTTCCTAATGAATCTGACTATGAATTGACAACTGCTGGTAAAAAATATCAAGAACAAATTGCTGAACAAGAAAGGCTTAACGCATTAGACCCAGGTAAGCCTAAACTAGATTCTTTTTTCGATGACGCAAAGCCATATTCTCGTGAGAAATATTCAGTTGCAGAAAGAGCTGATATTAAAAAACCAGACCTTTACATTGGTGAAGACTCTGAGCTTGGTGATTCAAGTAGAAAAAAAGCATTAACTAATGCCTCGAATAGAATTTTAGGTGGAGATAATATGGGTTCAAGTCCAGTTCTCCATAGAGAAGTAAATACTAGCGTTCTTGATGGTATTGATAAAGGTGGTTATCCTGAGTTGCTTGACTTATCAAGAGGTGGCCCTATTGGGATGCCAACTGGGTTTGAATCGCCAACACCTACAGTCTCTAAATTCAATTCAATACAAGGGACAATAGATAAAAATGCAAAGATTGCTGGGAATGCTTCTGATAGAGCTAATAGAAATAAATTTGGTTTAGATAAAATAGCAGAGAGAGCAGAAGGAAGACCATTCACTGGGGCAAATGACCCTTCAGCTAACAAGGCTATGAACAAAGAAGCATTTGATAAGACATATAGTAATGTCAGAGACCAACAGATAGCTGGCGGTTATAGGCAGACAAGAACTGACTACCTTACTACTCAGGATGAAATAGATTCAAGTATGAAGGGTGCTAAGAAATATTCTGTGAGGCCATTCACTAGAAGTAGCCCCGAACTTGCTAAAGACGTTGCTAAATATGAAGACAGTCTAACTAGAAGGCGCGTTCTTAATGAGGCGAAAAAAGGTGGGAATGTTGGTGGTAAACTTCCCGCAGAATACGCTAAGAAAATTGATGCTGCAATGGCAGGTAAGGGAGATGTTATTCCTGGGGCACTTGGGAAAACAAGCGATAGAGTTTTAGATAAAGCTCTTAGTGCAAAAGGAATAGACATTAAAGGGTTAAGTGATAAAACTGATGCTCTAAAAGGTGAAGCTCTTAGCCTTGCTAACTTTAGTAAACCTCCAGGAGTTTTGGATGCTCTTAGTGTAGGAACTGATTTGTTCGGTGCAGCAACCAACAAGGGTAAAACAAATACTGAGACATACAACAGGCTAGGTAATGCTGCATTTACTACAGGAACACTTGCTGCAGATGCTGTTCTTCCAGGTTCGGGTGTTGCTTTGAGGCTTGGTAAAAGAGCTATAGATTTTTTCGGTAATAAATAGGTGATATTATGACTAGATGGAAAACTGCTTCAGATAAAGATGACAAAAGCAAGGGTGGAATTTGGTTTGGTAATCGCTACGCTGGAAGTGATGCTGGAGCTAAAGCAGATATAAAATCATACGAAACATTCCAGACGCAACTTGGGCTTATGCAAACAAGAATGGGTGAAATTGGTGGGGAGTTCGACCAACGTGAAGATTTCATGTCCAAACAAAACTTTCTTGAAAATGCTGGCGTTAATCGTGATGCAATGTTTAATATAGGTAACGCTCAGAACCAAGCAGGAAACACAGGTTTTGCGTCTTCAGGTGGGGCAGAGCAAAATACTGAGCGAACAAGAGCTGGTTTTGTTGATACACTCAGGGGAAATGCTATGAGTTTTGCTAAGGATAGATTCGAGTTGGGTCTTCAGGAAAAAGCTGAAACACTTGGTATGCAAACAAATATGTTAGACTTGTATGCTAATTACCAAGCAAATAGACAGAATCTTGAGTTCGATGCAACCGATGATTTTGATATTAACCAAGCAGCGGGGTTAACCTAATGGCTGACAGAGGCGATGCAGAACTAATCCGTTCTATAGGTAGTATTGTTGGTGACGTAGCTGGAATGTTCCAGGCTACACCACAGGAACTTCAAGCGGCAAGACTTGCGGCAGATGAATCTTCTGAAGCTCGGACAATGGCGTTTACGGAAAGAATGAAGCAGGTTGATTATAATAATGAGCTAATGGCTAATGAGATTGAACGCAGGGGCAATATGTATGCGGACAATCTTAATCTAATTAGAACTGCCGAACTTGACCTTGCCAAAGCGAATGTGAATTATGAAGCCTATGTGTCTAAAAATGAAGTTACTCAAGACCAAAATAATTTGTTTGAAACTATGGACAAGAAGAAAAGAAATGCTCTTGGTATAACTGAATTACAACTTCAAGACCAAGAACAAGAGCTACAGTATTTGATGGGTGCGTTACAGCATGACCTTCAATTAAAAGATGATGCTGAAAGAGACTTAGAGTTCTTTGGAAACCTTGATGTTGATGGTAAAGAAGGAGTTCTTGAGGATAGTGAAATCGAGCAGTTGAGAGCTAAGTATCAAGTTGATGAAACTGATGCAGACGGAAATCTAGTTGGAATGTCAACAGAAGAATTTGACGAGCGTATTGGCTACATCAAAAATGCTGAGCTTGATTATTGGGAGAATGCAGGGAAGAAAACTGAGGTTATTGGTGATAGGCTTGACAACGAGGGCAAGAGACTTGAGAATAAAGCTGCTCAAGCTGCTCTTGATAAGGTTGAAAAAGATAAGAAAATTACAGCAGAAGGTTATATCCTTGAAGAAAATAAGAGTGACCATGTAACTAATAATGGTAAGGCTTATGCTTACGACCTTAACCTTGAAGATGAGGATAGGCAAGAGGAACTTAATACAATTATTAATGATATAAGACAAACATTCAAGAAGGATGCTGACCCATATCTAATCGCTGAGGGAATCAGACGAAAGGCAACTTCAATATTCAATGACCCAAATCTTGGTGACATGGAATTGACTGATACAATGGTTCAAGAGTTCTGGGATAGTGATAGCCCAGGAGACTACATTGACGACCATCCTTTAGACTTCAATAGACTTGGAGAAGACAAGGCAGACAATAAGAAGATAAAAGAATTGTTAGTTAGCCTACATACACTTAATGCTGAAATAGTTGACAGACCAATGACTGACGAAGAAAAGCTTGCTGATGCAAAAAGAGTAGCTGACAACAAGAAGCAGAATGATTTAGATAGAAACCCCGCATCATTAACTAAGATTACTGGAGCAAATGTACTCTCAGGGATTAATACTGGGAGGCTTTCAGATGCAATCGCCCATGCTGAGGGTTCACTAACTAAGGGAACTAGAGGATATAGAAATAACAATCCTCATAACTTGAAGTTTGCTGGACAACCTGGTGCAACTAAAGACAAAGATGGGTTTGCTGTATTCGCAACTGCCGAAGAAGGAAGGGCAGCTGGGATAAGACAAATCAAAAAGACAATGAAGGATGATGGGGTTACGCTAGAGGAAGCTCTTACAAAATGGACTCCTCCAAGCGAGAATGATACTGTTTCATATATTGATACTGTTTTAAATCAATACAATTCAACTATAAAAGAAAAGCCAGCAGAAGTTAAAAAGAAAAGTGCTCAAAGCCTTAATAGCTATATGGTTGAAAGATTAACTGGAGAAAATCCTGAAGAATTTATTAATGAAAAAGTATCTAATATTAAAAAATGGTGGGCTAGTTCTCCAAACTGGGCTGGCGTTAAAAAGAATACTCCAGAGTGGAAAAGGGTTGATGACTTAATGAAGGATTACATTAAGTCTAAACAGGTAGTTGAGAACTATGTAAAGAAAACTGGTAAACCTGCTACGAAGAAGATGCGCGATGCGTTATTAAGGAAGCAAGCGGAGTTGAATAAAGCCAGAAAAGGATAAATAAAATAGGCGTGGGTTCACGCTTGAAAGGATTAAATTATGCCCACAGAAGCCGAAGTAAGACAACAGTTAATAGGTCTTTATGAAAAAGAAGGCACTGAATATACAGACAATGATTTAGACACAGCTCTAGGTCATTACTTTAAAAAATCACCATCTAGGGCTGGAAGGTCAAGGTCGGCAACAAGACCTAGCGCAAGAGCAATGCGTACAGCTTCACAGGCTGGCTATGACGGTGGAAAATCTGCCTATGAAAGAATTGGTAGTGATGCCGCCCCAGGTTTTACCGACCAACTCATGTTCAATATGCGTAACCACATTAGGGAGTTCAAGTCTGGCTCTATGGGTGTCCTTGCTTATGCAGCAGGAGCTTTAGGTCTTGACGAAGACAGCTCAATGCTTGACTACTCTGAGGAACTACGAAGACGTGGCGCAGAGCAGATGCAAGATGAAATCAGAAACGACTCAAGACTACAAGCGTTAATGGCTTGGCAAGAAGACGAGCCTGTTAAGTTTACTGGGCCAGACGCTAACTGGTACAAGTGGTCTATGCTTGAACGTGGCTTGGCTTCTGCTATGCCTTCCGTGATTGAAATGGCTGTCATCGCTTTGACTACTAAGGGTGCTGGTTCCTTACTGTCTAAGGCGTTAGGTGGGGCAACGAAGGCTTCAGCTAAAGGTATTGAGTTAGCTACTGCCGCAAAGAAACTCGATAACAGTCTCGACCTTGCAGAACAAGGTTT
>Ga0233413_10000591_pt1 | contig 17190 bp, 29 predicted proteins | sample Na_anoxic_6_MG_FD_189019 | JGI IMG/M metagenome (GOLD analysis project Ga0233413, IMG submission 189019) | Seawater microbial communities from Saanich Inlet, British Columbia, Canada - Na_anoxic_6_MG | ecosystem: Environmental > Aquatic > Marine > Inlet | place: Canada: British Columbia... | reverse complement strand
AATAGGTTTGACTGAGTGGCTTTTATCGACCACCCAGCGCTTACCTATATACTAACCGCTGCTATCATTCTTTCAACTGTTGCAATATGTTTGTTTTTTAGTCTATACTTACGTTTCCAGGGATTGCCAGAAGCAAATATCTTAGCCTTACCCCCGGTGTCAGTATCCAGAAAGCCATAAACTAATAGCTTATTTACTTGATGCCTTATGTTTTTATTAATAGACTCAAGCTGAGAACTTATTTCTGAAACTGAATAGTATTCATTCCCGCTTATTCTTTTTTTGTATAAAAACTTTAGTATCTCGTCTTGAGCCATTAAAACAGCACCTCCTCCAAAACTGTACTAGCCTTAATAAACTTAAGTCTTTTTTTGTATCCCGCTTTCTTCAAACCAGCAGAAAGTAATCCTTTGGCTATTAATACCACTAATTCCTTGACGAAGAACAATACAATAGGGAATATAAGCCAGAGACTTACTCCAAAGAAAACTATCTGTATTAAAGCTAGAATTGCCGCTATGTATCTGAACAAGATTAAATCTACCATAATCTTAAATCCATAAACTAAAATACTATCATCAGCTGAGACTATATACTGTTTTATTGTCCCAGAACTAAACTGACTAGCTGAGGTATTTTTACCAAAGCTAATTCTAGCGTTCTCTATGAAATCATTTACTGAGTTACTTATGTCTACTCTTGCAGCTACGATCATCATTGGATAACACCCGCAGCCTGTAGAACTTTAATTTTGTCATATATCACAAATAGAAAATATAACGCAGCGCCGACGCCAAGTACTAGAATTATGTTCAAGATTAACAAAAACTTTCTAAAGTTATCTTCTAGCTGAGGAGACTTAATTATCCTATTAAGATAGTTATCGACTGTTCGACCGTCGTTTCCTTCGAAAGCTTTACCCTCTTTAGTATATATGGTTTTGCCGTCCTCTGAATGAGATAATACAAAAACCCCGCACATACTGAAAAACTTATCTTTAACGTTAGTAACTACGCTTTTTTTCTTATCTCTACGTTTAAAGTTATAAACTAAGTCGTCCATGCTACCAACGCTAAAATAAACGTCAGTTGCGCTATGTACCATGCTTAAAATCTTTTTCCCTTGAGAAGCCTTAACCTTCAAGAAACTTAAGATAAATCCTTTAGTTAGCCAATTTAACACAAAAAATATTATTAAAAATAATCCGACGTATGACGCCATAAAATATAGTGTTTGTACTATTACTTCATTCATTTTTCTTTACCCCAACATTTGCTCTTATTTTCATTTTTGTTTCTTTCCTCCCATTAAACCACGCCTAGCCGGATTAATACCGTCGCTACTGCCGCCGGTCTTCTCCTGGGTTATAGTTCCGTGGCGTTTTCTTAAAAAGCCGTTCTTAGACTGAGAAATCTCAAGCATACTAATAACTCTAGACATAGCAGAAAAGAAAGCCTCTATTAACTCATCCCGCAATAAATCACCAGCCATGACTAGCCAGAAATTACAAACCTCTATTTCCCCGTTCCATGCTGATAAATTACCTAAACGTAAGTCTCGAGTATACATAGCAAGAAGCCCCCAGAGTGGCTCGGTATCTATTACAGTTTTACCGCTATCATCTTCATAAGCTTTACCTATAGGTCTAGAAAGCCTATAGTTTAATTCCTCCGGAATTTCTTTACCCCAGGCGGGTTCTGTAGTCATAAAGGTTAAATCCAATTCGTTTAAAGGCAACGTCCTTGAATTGGTAGAAGCCTTTGGTTGTTCGTATTCTGTCATAATATCAACTCCTTACTAACGTCCGACGGTTCCCCGTCGCATTCTTTGATAAGCTTATCCACTGACTTAAATAAATCAGACTTGCCTTTGGTTGTAATCGCTCCATCTTGAGAGTAATAAAAACCACCGTCGCCCTTTACTAATTTAAACTGCAAGACTGCCCGTCTCCATTTTCTAGGGAGAGTGCAGCGCAAGCTAAATCTGAAACCTGGGTTACTAAATATCTTTGCTATCTGTTCTAAATTACTCATCACTATTTTACCAGTGTCTGTTATCGGTTTAATTAATACCTTCAATTTTTTGACCTCCTATAATAATAAAATATATGATTAATCAAGAACATTAATATTAAATCTAGAAATAAAAATCCGTAAAAATTCTTGACTAAATAAGGTGGAGTCTCCCCGAGTGAGTCTCCATAAGATAAAAACTCTTTATCACATAGACCACGGCTACATAAACTTTCATCTGTCTTAGCAATACATCTACTCTCCATATAATTAAAAACTACATTGTCGCTCTGAGTGTAATTCCTACACTTGTAAAAGGGATTCTCGCACTGAGACTCACTGCAAGTATAATTAACATAGTCCCACTGTCCCCAAGAAGAATAAACCATAACTGCAACCCAAATAAAGAGAATTATAAAACCTATTCGAAATATTGTCTTGTTAAAATATCCGGGAAATTGTTTCTGTAAGTCCCACTCTTTGAATTTTTGCCAGTCTGTCTTAATCATTTTTTAAAGTCCTCTGTATCCCGTAGTTTAATAATTTTGTTTCATGGCGTTTTCTATCCATGTAATTTAATTTCTTTGATTTTCTGCAGAGTCTGCCACATAAAGGACACCGCCAGAAACGTTCTTGAATATCATCGCTAACAGTGAACTCGTGTTTATTTCCACATATAAAAATCTGCATATTATCCTCGTAAGTATCCTTGCAAAAAACCCGCTTCCTCCGGACTTAACTCATCGTTATCTAGCATTATATCCACTTGTTTATGCTGAGCTTCAAGCTCTGTGGTGTCTGCATCCTTCTTGAATATCTTAGCTTTCTTAAGTTTGTTTTCCTTAAACTTCTTATCGTTTATATTACTAAATTTAGTAAAGGATCGTGAGTCGTCTCTGTTATGTATCTTCATTTAAATCAACTCGGGCTTAAGTATCTTCTTAGTCAAATTAAACATATTTATTCTGGCTAAATCCTTTTCGTCGTCGTAATTGTTGTTTCTGTCCTTATGATCTCTTATTATTCCTATGTCCATGTTCTACGCCTCTTTTCTTTTAGATGTGATTCTATTTCTAGATTTATTCTAGTAACCTCTGAATCAATACCTTTTATTTCGTTTGCTCTGTATTCTTGACTGCGAGTACATTTATTCGCCAAGTAATGGCGACGGACTCTTAAGTCGTCTACGCTTCGAGCTAACGAGCGAGTATATCTGCTATGTATGTTTTGGATACCCATTTTTACTCTTTCAAAGTTCCCTCACGAGCCATACTGATATGATCCCGCCTTAGCTTCTCTGATACTGCAGTCTTAGCATAAGTCTTAAATGTGTAAAATTTATCTATGCCAAGTGCTTTAAATCTGAGTTCCTCTTGTTTTAGTTCTATCGATAATCGTTCTTTTGCCATTGTTTAAACCTCGTCATTTGTTACTTATCTACCTTTTTGATGTATATAAATACTTATGTTTTTAGTTATCTATAATGGAGTATATTACAACTTTTAAGGCGTAAATCCTTGACGGTATAAACATAACTAATTTAAAAACATAATGGTATATATATAACAATTCCCACTTAATACCTATGAGGTGCTTAATATGAATATTGGAAACGCAATTTTTGCAATCATTTCTCTTTCTATCACTGTAATAGTATTAACGAATGTCTTTATACCAACAGTTAAGGATACTAATACGACTACATGGTCTACTGGAGAAATCGCTCTATGGGGAGTAATTACACTAGTAGCAATCGCTGGTTTTGTATACAACACTGCAGCAGCTTTCGGTCTAGCTTAAATGACTAGCCGAACTGCAAAGTTAAACTATGTCAGATTAATTTCTGGCGTAGTTCTTTTTTTATTATTATCTTTTTCTGTTTCTGCTTTCTTCGACAGAGATACTTATATTATTCAAACTATTAACGCTACAGAATTAAACGGATCGTTTCTAAGACAAGACGGGACTAACTCCATGACTGGAAACCTTAATATAGGTGGAAATCAAATTGTAGACATGTCGGATACGTATGTTTATATTCCAAGTGCTAAAATAGATTATTTATATTCAAATAATCTCCAAATAGATGTGAATGGAATTATAATTGACGGTCCCATGTCAACAATCACCGAGGCGATTATAGATATTGATGGAGATATTACAACAACAAGTGACATTACAATAGATTCCGACACTAACGGACTAATACTAGGCGATACACAAGATAAAAAAGTGTTCGCTAACGGTTCAGGAATGTACTTTGAAACACAAGTAGGTGATACTCCTTATGTTTTCGATAATGATATTACAGCAACAGGAACAATCAACTTGGACGAAGTACAACATTTTACCTCCGAGAAAATCGTCATTGAGGGCATAACTGCAAGAAATACTCGTGGATTAAGAGCAGTTGATATTCAAACTGGAACTATTGTTACAGACATCGCCTCAGGCGCTGATACAACAGCAGTTGGACAAAAGAATATTGCTAGTGGACAGTATGATGTAGCTGTTGGTTATGACAATACCGCAACTGGTGGCGGTTACACAGCAGTAGCGGTTGGGATGGATAATGAAGCTAGTGGTTTTGAATCATTCGCAGCAGGAATAGGTAATACCGCTTCTGGATTCTCTAGAACAACAGCAATTGGAGTAGGAACAACCGCTTCAGGCGACCAATCAGTTGCTTTTGGATATGGTGTAATTGCTAGTGGCGAAACTAGTATTGCAATGGGGGCTAATTCCATTGCAAGTGGTTATCAATCTATAGCTTTAGGTTCATCGTATGCTACTGGTACAGAAGCTGTAAGTATTGGTCATTCTAATCAAGGTAAAGCTGATGGGTCTTTTGCTCTTGGTTCTAGTATTTATACAGATGGAGATGATAGTTTAGCAATAGGCTCTGACATTACAACCTTTTCTCATAATCATATTACAATTGGAACCCCAACGACTTTTGTCAATCTTAATTCCAATGGCTTTAGTATAAATAATGTGAACGCATTAACAGCAAATCACTTTACAGGCGAAGCTTTAGTCACAGATGCCTCTAGTCTTGGCTCTGAATTAGTCACGAACGGTGCTTTCACTGGCTCAGCAACAGGCTGGACACTTGGAACAGGTTGGAATTATAACTCCAATAGAGTCGATAAATACTCAGATGGTGCTGGAACATTATCGCAAACTATAGCTGGTCTTGAAGCTGATGCATATTATGAACTTAAATTTTATATAAGCATCTCCACAGTTGCTAGTGCTAATACATTAAATGTAACATTGGGAGGCTCATCAATTGAAGATCTTATCCAATTAAAGCATAGCACTGCTGGTCGAACTTATAAAGCAGTCATCAAAACAACTACTACAGGCGACTTAATTTTTGCACAAACAGACACCTCACGTTTTTACATAGATACAGTATCTGTCAAAAAGATAACTGATGGTGCAATTACAGCATTAGGTGACATTACAATAGACTCCGACACTAACGGACTAATACTAGGCGATACACAAGATAAAAAAGTGTTCGCTAACGGTTCAGGAATGTATTTTGAAACACAAGTAGGTGATACTCCTTATGTTTTCGATAATGATATTACAACAACATGCGACATAAACGCCACAACTTTTAACGGTGCATGGAATGGAAGTTCTTTATTAGTTCCTTATACAGGAGCAAATACAGCAGTTGATTTAAACACCCAAGAATTAGACGCAGGAGCAACAACAATCACAGGAGATTTTACAGTTCTAAATGCAGATGATATTTCTATTGGATTTATTGATTCATTAACAATACAAGGTGAAAGTGGCGGTGATGGTGAAATTGAAATAACAGCTGGAACAGGAGATAGTGAAGTTGCTGATGACGCTGAAGATGGTGGAGATTTCTCATTAGCATCGGGTATAGGTGGTACTGTTACTTCAGCTGGTGAACGTGATGACCCCGGAAATGGTGGCGAAGTTGCGTTTGAGGGCGGTAATGGTGGAAATGTAGAAATTGCGAATATTGGAAGTATCAGAGGTGCTGGTATAGGGGGAGATACGATTCTAGAAGCTGGTAATGGTGGAAGTTATACTACAACAGCAGGAGATTTTCCACTAACAGGCATGCCACCTCAAGCTAGAGGAGGAATAGGTGGACTATTTAGAGGACAAGGCGGTACAGGTGGAGCAGTTATTGGTAATGCAGACCAAACAAGTGCATCTACTAACTTGGGTGGTGTAGGTGGAGAAGCTAGTTTTTTGGGTGGTACAGGTGGTAATTCTAATACTGCTTTTAATGGAAATAATGTAGGTGCTAAAGGTGGAGATATATCTTTTATGAGTGGTGCAGGTGGTCAAGCATTTAATTCTCTTTCTTCAAATACAGGGGGAGATAGTGGAGACATGTTTTTCATAGTAGGACAACGAGGAGGTGCTGGTGGTGCTAGTCCAACACAAGGTACTGATGGTAAAATGCAATTTGTAATAGGTGGAGAAATTGGAACTGGTTTTGAAACTATTGTCGGAACATTTTTAAGTGACCACAGTGGATTTCAACAAAATGATGAGATAAAACATTATTGGGGCACTGAAGAAGATATATCAACTTATTTCACAGGAGCAGACTACCTTTTAAATGCAGAAGTTGGAACTCCTAAATATAACATCACAGGATTTGAAGAAGTTAACATCGATACAGATTTAAATATAATAGGAAACTTCACAGGTAACCAAATATATGGTTCAGTATATGGAAACGAACTAGGAGATATAACAATAACATCATTAGGAGCTTATTATAATGTAACTGGATTATCACAAGGTTTACTTAACGGATTTTCATTTAACACAACCGGACAAGACGAATTAACCGCTTTAGTTAGTGGAACTTATAAAATAGATTCAGGATGGAGTTTTTCAGGAAGTGCTAACACTGAATACCATATCAGAATAGCAAAGAATGGTGTTAATGCGGATAATTGCCATGGACAAAGAAAAATAGGTACTGGGGGCGATGTCGGAAGTGCATCTACCGCACCCTGCTTAGTAGCACTAACAATAGGAGATAAAATCAATATACAAATTGAAAACGTAGATAATAGCAACAACGCTTTTATACATGATGTAGGAATGACTGTATGGAGAATAGGTAACTAAAATGAAAAAGATAATAACATGGACAATGCTCTTAATTATATTAAGTGGTATGGTAATTGCAGGAACAACACTTGCAAAAATAACTAAAGACAAAGAAATAGAAAATACTGACTTTGATTTACTAGCAGAAAAAGGAGCAACAAACTGGACAGTTTCACCTTTAAACTGCGATGAAGATACTTGCGATGCAGTAACAATCGATACAGGATACGGGAAATCAAGATTTACAATAGTTCCTTATGAAATGAGATGTCTTTCAATAAATGAAACTACTGAACAATGTCAAGCAAACAAAACAAAAGTAATGCTTACAATCGAAGAACTCGAAACAAAGTTAGAAGCTATTGAAGACTCTTACAGAGAAAGAATAATAAAAAGAATCAAACTTAACAAAGAAAAAGAAGAGAAAGTAGCTAAAACTAATAAAATAGCCGAAAAAGAAATCAAATACAAAAGTAAATCAATAATAAAGGGTTGATAAAGAAAATGTTACTAGAAATATGGATTTTTTTAATAATACTGGGATTTGCTTTCATAGTGCTAGGTCAAATTATGAGAGCTGACGTGTTCAGAATACTTGGGGTTACTATTATCTTTCTAATGGCTTTCCCGATGTTAAGTACTTCGGTAGATTACAAAACAGGATCTACAGTCACAACAAACGGAGGCACTTACACAGTACAGGACACATACGATCAATACGGCAACCATACAATAGGTTTTCTAATGGCTTCTATAGCATTCTTAGGATTAACCTTAATATTAGTTGAACGACGGAGGCAAGGAAATGAAGATTAAGTTTTTTGATGATTCTAATAGAGTTATATTCAAATCTAAAGGTAAGAAAAAAAAGATTTTCGACGAGTTCGAGGACTTTAAAGATAATAAAACATGAGGATAAAATGGTAGATGTAGCAGATTGGGCAAGGTCGAAAGCCGGAAAGAAAGCCGGGGCAAAAGTAAGAGATACCACCCCAAAAAGTAAACCCAAGGGCGGCGGAAGTAGCGGCAGCTCAAAGAAAGGTAGAAAATCTTACACAGATAAAAAAGGTGTTATAAGATACGAAGGGACTACTGGCTACAAAGAGACTGAATATCAAATAAAGCAATCAGACGCAAATAGAAGCCATTCTAAGGACTCAAAAAGTCAGACAGTAAGAAGTTCGGACGAGCTTAGAAAGTCGAAACAAAAGTACACGGTGAGGATTAAGGATACTAAAACGGGAGAGATTAGAGACTACCCTACTGATAACCCAAACTTTAGACCAAAAGGATATACTAAAGCTACTGTAATAAGAAATACTGACGGTATGGCAGTAGGATCTCTTGAAAGTCAATCGATAAAAACGAAAGGCGGTCAGGCATACACCACTACAAAAGGAAGAACTGGCGGAGAAACATTCGAAGCTAGAGGAAAAACTGTAGGAGAATTAACAGACTTCGATTCTAAAGCAAAAGAATTTATTAAAGAAGGTAAAATAAACGTAGCTGCTGCAACCTCTGCATATAACGAAGAAGTTATAAGACATAATGCAGCAGTAAAGAAAGCCGAAGAAGAAGCTTTGAAAGCAGAGAAGAAAAAGCCTTACGCACAAACTAAAAAAGAAACAACTCTACCAATTGTTAAACAAAGTTCTATATCTGCAGCGCCAAAAGAAACACTTGCGCAGAAAGCTCAAGCTAAAGCTTATGAATTACTGGGGATTAGATCACCCGAACAGCTAGAAGTAGCAAAGAGACAAGTTAAAACCTCTTTTGGTTCTCTCGTATCGTCCGAAATAAGAGAAGAATATTACGGAGACACTGACATAGGTCTAGGGCAGAAAATGTTTCTAGAAGGTGGAATAACATACGTTCAGGCAGTAATAGGAGGTAAAGCTATTGGGGCTTTACTCGGTTCAGGCTCTGCAGTTGTTTCTCGGTATATTCCAAAAGCTGCTAAGAGTATTATAACTGTAGCTCAGAAAACGCCAGTTAAGAAAGGACTTGCTTTCTTAGGATCTAAAAAACTAATGACGACTCTTGTAACTGGGAAAGCTGCGATAACTTCTGCTAAAGCATTCGTAGAAACAAAAGATATTAAAAAAGCTGCAGAAGCCGGTGTCATATCTGTTACTAGAAGCACTGCTGCAATAACCGGAGCTAGTCTCGGAATACAATCCTCTATCGGAGGAGCTTACGCCAAAACAAGCGCAACACTTCCTAAAGCTGAGGAAGCTGCAAGAAAAGCCGGGGAAAGTCTGGCAGATTATAACTTAAGACTTGGTAAGTATGCTGGACGTCGTGGAAAAATGACGAAAGGAGGAAAAACTGTAAATATAGGAGGGAAAACAGTACATACTCAAAGACGAGGCAGTTTTAGAATAAAGGAAGTTAAGACCTTTGTAAAAACTGAGACTGGGAAAAACGTACAGACTAGTAGAGAATTAAGTATACTCCCTAAAGGGAAAGCAGTAACGCCTAAAAACTCATACCCCAAAGGATTCGGTTCACAAGCTGCAAGACCACCTAAACAAATAGCAAATAAAGGTGATAGTGGAACTTATCTATTACGTCGTCAAGTATCTAAATTAGAAAGACAAGTCGCTAGACAAAAAGTCCCAAAGCCACTTAAGAAGATGTTACCTCCTGGACAAAGACCAACAAACACAGGGCAAGTTTTAATTAATAAACAAAGACAAATAATACAAGAGGCTCCACTAAAAACAAAATCCACTGACGGAAGATCTAGAGTCATGGAAAAACTAAAAGAACGATTAGCACTAAGACAAAGAAGACTAAGTGAGTCTAGGACTCTAGATTTTGATGTAAAACAAAAAGTTAATCTGGATTTCTTGCAAAAGGCGCCAGTTGTTAAAGAGACTGAGGTAGTAAAAGGTATAAAAGATGTTTCAGACACACTTACAAGAACTTCGAAAGTAAAAACAACATACAATCCAATGACTGACGTTGTCGTAAAACCAAAAGTTAAGATAGACTTTACGCCTAGCTTATCAAAAAATTATAAGTTTGATTCTAGAATTAATCTAGATAAACCCGTTAAGCCAGATATTTATACAGGGCAACCTTTGGCTACCAATATAAAAACAGACCAACTTAATAGCTTAGGGATGGACTCTAAAATAGATATAGATTTCGGAATAGTTGCGGGAACACTTCCGGAAATTGCTACCTCTACAGATATAGATTATGATACTGATATTAAAGTAGATATGAAAAGAGATGTTGAAATTATTACACCAACAGACTTAAAGCCTATGCAGTTAATTGAATATGATTCAAAAGCTACAACTGAAAAACCTATAAAGAATATTATTACAGGAATACAGACAGAGTCTAGACAGTTCCAAGGTGATAATATTATAGATACAGATACTAATAAACCAATAAAAGATAAGCCAAGGAAACCAATAGAACGACCGCCACAGAAACCTATTCGAAACTATATAGTAGACAAACCAACGCTACCCTTTAGACCTCGACCACCTAATAGGATACCACCTCCTCCTACCCCTATTAGACCGGGGTTCTTTGGGCTACCTACGCTTGATTACGATAGTAGAAGACGACAAGAGTCGGGATTTAATGTCTTTGCAAGAGTAAGGGGAAACTGGAAAAAGATAAGTAAAGAGATATATTCCGAAGTAGATGCAAAGAACTTCGGCGCAGTATATGTCGGAACAACCCCAGCAGCTTCATTTAGATATGAGGAAGCGGGGGAGCCAGTAACAGACACCTATTTAAAAAAAGGCTTTATGTCTGATTTCAAACGCAAGTCTGGAAATCTGTTCATAGAAAAAGCTACAAGAAGGATAAAAAGTCCTGGTGAATTAAGAGGAATTACTTACAAAGGACAAGCTGCAAGAAGAAAGAAAAGAGGCAGAGGCATATTTAAAAATATATTTTAATGGGGTTAAGACAATGGGAATATTTAGAGCTATGAAAGAAATGAAAAAAGAGATTACCGATACTATAAGAAAGGAAGCTACAGAATTAAAAGCTGATAGAGTAGCACTTTCCGAAGCCAAACGACAAGCTAAAAGAAAAGGAAGAGAACAATACAGAAAAGAACTCGGAAAAAGAATTGTTGCAGAAACAAAAAATAAAGCTAATGTCGAAGCACAGTACGGCGGAAGATTAACGAAACTAGGTAAAGGATTATACAAAGGTCTTCAGGCGCATAAGAAAAGAAGGATCATAAACGAGAACATAGAAGCGCAGACAGAACTAATAAAAGCAAAGGCAGCAAAAGCAAGAGGAGAAACAAGAGGAAATAGTAATGTTCCTCCTATGTTTAGATAAAAAATGTTTAAATCGAGAAAAGCACAAAGCGGAATATACGTCTTAATAGTCCTAATTGTGATCGGGTTAATATGGATTACTGGCTTAGCCCCTTTCGTCAGTATAGCCGGACAAACTGCTATAGCTCAAGGAGCTACTGGCATAGATGCCTGGTTTTTCTCTAATTTAAATTTACTGATTGGGTTTTGTTGGATTTTAGCGATAGGATTGACTGCACGGTACGGGTTATAAGATGAAAAAGAATATACTAATTTGGATAATGACGATAATTTTACTTAGCAGTTTTGCTATTGCAGAAGTTCATGTATGGAGCGCTATAAGCCAAACAGGAGTAAGCTGCGCAAATCAACTAGGAGGCTCGTCCGATGTTGCTCGAAGAACCTTTATAGATAATACAGAAATTAATGAAAGTGTTAATGGTCTAGCTCTATACTTTAAAATGAATACTGTTAAACCTAGTATTATATACAATGCTTCTATTTGTGAGATGGACTCTACGACGTGGGATTGTGTCGATGATACCTGGACACAAGTTCTCTTTGGGAATGACTTAATATCCCCAAAAGTAACGAGTGAATTATATTCGGATAATTTAAGTTTTAATATAGACTCAACTAAAGACTATCTAGTTACTTACATTTTAGAAAACGATACCCGTTGTCAATATACTCCAGCATCAGGAACAAATGAAAGATATTCAAATACTATAACAGACTCACAGCTAAAAGATTGGAGTACTCTTGGCGACGGAACAGATAAACAATTGATGAGTTTGACCTATATCATAAGGAACAATTTAACAGCATCTAATTTTACGATAAGCTCAAACGTGAATAGTTTTAAAGCCTTAATAAATGGATCAATATATTCGACAACAAGCGGAGAAATAGAAACTAATATACTAAGTAATACTAGTGAGACTTTTAATATTGAGGTTTCACCTAATAACTTTTTACTGAATGAAACATACTTAAACCACAACCTATCAACTCCTTTAAATGTTTTATTTCCAGTAATAAATATAAGCGCCTATAATATACTCAACTCGTCTTACGTGTCTAATTTTTCAGTATTAATAAAGCATGATGCGCAAGGATACTCGGAAACTTTTAATACTATTACGAAAAATATAACTCTGCCATTAATCAATGGATTGTTTAACTTGACTATAGATTCTTATGATTTTGCTTTAAAATCTAAATTACTAACTTTATCTACTGACTTAAATTACACCTTTTTATTACCGTATACAAACTCTATAAACATAACCATATACGACCAGGAGACAGGAAATCTATTAACGCAGAATACCACTGTTAGATTTACTAACAGTGTCGGGCAATTCGAAAGAACAACAACAACTGCCAATTTATTCGAATATAATCTTACTGCAGAAACTTGGACAATTGATTTTATAGCAGAGAACTATACAGTAACCTCCTATACTGCTACTATCACAAATAGGAGCTTTCAGAGCCTAAACGCTTATTTACTCCCGAGTAGCGATATAAGTACGATATTCACAATTAAAGACAAGGATAGCGGGGAACTCGTCGAGGATGCTACAATAGCGGTATATAAAATTATCAATAGTGATTGGACACTGATAAACGTATTAAGTTCCGATGTTTCCGGTAGAGCTGAGATAACATACGAAGAACAAGAAAAGTATAAATTCACAATATCTAAAACTAGTTATGACTCAAAAACCTTTGAGCTTAATCCGATACTGTTCGCATCTTACAATATTTTCTTAAACAAAGATGAAACAGGCGAAAATATAATAGATTACTCGGGAGTGGATATTAATTTACTGCCGGATTTAATATATAATGATGAAACTAATAACTTTAGCGTCGAGTTTTTATCCCCTACTGGAAATTTAATATCTTACGGGTTTACTGCAACATATAAAACTGAATCTGTAACCGCAACAGGATCCAATTTATACGGAGAGAAATTAACAGGACAGCTTAACGTATCAGGAGCAATAACAACCGACCAAATAGTCATACAATACTATTATTATGATAGCGAAGGGCTACTACATTCATTTACAGAAACAAAGGATATAATCGACGGGAATAGCCTCTTTGGGACTGCTTTAAGTAATAAAGATAATACTTACGGGATACCTCTACTAGATAGAGTTTTAATCATGGTTATGTGTACGGTTGTTGCTGCTGGACTTGTATTTTTATTCGGTGGTCTTGCGATGTCTGGATTAATGGCTATGGGGATTATGGGATATTTTGCATATATCAAATTTATTAACCCGTGGGTATCTATTATAAGTATACTAATATTGTTTGCACTTGTTGCATGGAGGTCGTCACGATGAAAAGAGCAGTAATACTATTATTTATATTGTCTTTTAATATACTCCTATTCTTAACACAGACCGGAGTAAATGCTATAGCTCAAGAGGAGGGCGTTACCTCCCCGGAATTTTTCCAATACAAAAAAACTTATATGGGAGAATTTGAAACCGGTAATTATACATTAGATACGAATATAGAGGACAAACTCCCAAGTAGTCAGGCAAAAGTAGAGCCGGATACTGGAAATATCTTCACTGATACATTTAGCACGATCAAAAATTGGTTTATTGAAAAGTCTGGACTTGGAACAGTTGCAGCATGGTTTAACGCTTTCCCGTTATTCCTAGAAGTTATTAAGCTGCCTAGAGAAGTGAGCTTCGCACTCGGCTTCTTGTGGCATGGTTTAATGTTGTTTTTAATAGCGACGTTATTCATAGGTAAATAAAAAATGGCAATATATGATACTAGTAGTGTAATTGGAAGCGTCTTTAATAGCTTAACTAACAACGTTACAGGAAGCGTTTTCCTTTCGATACTATTTATTACCTTAGCGCTTCTTGCTATCTGTATGGCGTTTAGATTGCCTCTAGAATTGAGTATACCTATAATACTACCGTTCTTAATAGTCTGTATATTAATAACATCAGACGTCTTGTCGGTTATCGGAGTAGGATTAATCTATCTATCGATATTATTCGCAAGAGTGTTTTTTGCAAACTAAGGAAGATCTGGCTACAATATTATAATTGCAGTCTCCTTCTTTATTCCAAAACATACACTTAGAGACCTGGCATCTGTCCTTTAGAAGGGGACAGAGCAATTCTTTAGCTTTAGAACTATTCATCGTGATAACACCCAGGCAGTTATTATTCCTATGAACAATAATATTTTTTCTTGTATAAAGTTCATCTTTTAGTACCACCTTGAATCTCAAAAGTAAAAATATTTTTTGATTTATTATAAGTTAATTCATAACATTCTCCTTCTATATTTATTAATTTGACCTTACAACAAAAATCACATTCCTCTTTAGTTGGACTAACTGTTAATCTTCCACAGTTAGGACATATAGCCCTGAACTCATTAAGCTTCTTCATCATTCACGCACCTTCAGTTTATTTTTACCAAACATTAATTTATATAATAAGAAATGCAAAATACCAAAATTATTTATTATGAATTTATTGCTGACTTTCATCAATCACGCACCTCTTGATTTAATTTCCCACAAGATTCACACTCAAATCTTTTACTATCAAAGTAATTCTTTGCAGTCATTTCTCCACAATATTTACATTTTGCTTTCTTCATCATTCACGAACCTCTTGATTTGTTAATTCTGAACAACATCTATTTCTAATGAACCCATCAGAAAATTCGATGCTCATTTCTAACATATCCACTTTATTTTTTAGACTTATTATTTCCTTTTGATTTTCTTTGTTTATTCTTGTACCAACTCCGAATGAAATTAAAGAAAACAATATTAAAAATAATATTATCATTACCATAAAAAAATTATTCTTATTTATCTTACAACACCTTTTTCATTTTCTTTTTAAATGTTATTTTTTTTCCTTGACTTCTTATTATCGCTCTTTCTATTGAAGCGTTTACTAACTGTTTAAATCCATCTTGAAATCTATGATTATTTAATGTGTATGCATTCAATTCTTCCCAAAAAAACTTAATTACATCTGATCTTTTCATTATAATGCATCCTCATATCCTGCCTTCTGTTCACTTTTTTTGCCCTTTTGTTCAAACAATAACCTTTCTATAAGATCGCTATAACTTTCTGTTTTAAGGCACTTCTTTTGAAGTTTCCTATATGTTGTTTTCTTTACTGCTATTGTTGTTGAATCGTTATCTTTTTCATGGTTCGCCATTTTGGGAATCTCCTATATTTAATATATTGTATATATTACATATATTTAAATGTTTCTATACCCTAGTATATATTTTTACGCTTTTACTTATTCTTGTGATGTTTTTTGTTCTTTTTTCCATAAACTGTGAAAATGTTATTTTTTTAAAAAATGAAACTTGATTACACCATGCACATAAATCAATATAAAAATCTCTATTCTTATTATTCCAACATGATTGATCTCGCATTAAATATGGTAATACTTTATTTCTTTTGCACCAATCTACTCTATAAACTACATCGTCTTTAATATTCATATCAGGATTGCAATAAATATAAAATTTTAATTTCCAATCTTTCTTTATATACTTCTTTATTAATTTTAATTTTTTTGTTACCTGTTCTTCATCTTGAATACTATCGAAAGCAAAAATATATTCTCCCATATAATTTAATTTTGATAATAATTCTGCATTTTGATCATTTATTAATCTTATATCTAAACCTTGATTAAATTGGCATCTTATTTTCTTATTTATTAATTCTTGCAATAATTCTTTATGACCTTTGTACGCTAGAATATTATTATCCATAAACTTAACTTTTTTATGTCTTACAATATCTTTAATATTATTATCCTTGTGTATCATTCCTTCTTTTTCTGGAACTACACAAAAATAACAATTTCTTATACAACCTCTAGTCAAAAATCCATAAGAGCAATCATTGTCTGGATATATAGAATAATCATTCTCACATACCTTTATTTCTTTTGGTAGGTCTGTATGTAAGCAATACCCCACTCCTCCTATCATAACATCTTTGCAATTTATTACCCTTACTATATTTCTATTGATTTTAAATATAATACTTACAAAAATCTTATCATACCCTTTGCCATCTATAAGACATTGGTTTTTTTCTTTTGGATAATATGAATGATTTAGTTTTTTTAGTTCAACTACATAACCTTTTGATTTATAGTATGTAGATACCTTCATTAAAGCAATATTTGGTATCTTACTATCTACATCGATTAATAATACTCTTTTCATTTTTACTACAATAAACACATGAACCTATTGGATAATGTGCTCCATCTATTGATGATATGCCTTCTGATTCTACAATATACCCTTCTCTTTTGCATCTTGGACATTTAATTATTGGATAATCTTCTTTTCTAGCTTTTTGTAATCTTTTTTTTGGATCCATTTTATTCCCACTCCAAATCTTCGAAATCTATTTCGTTGTTTTTCCACATTGTTATTTGATTTTCTGTTAATGGTTTCTTTGTTCTACTCCACCCATCGCCTGTATAATTCAAATAACCCTCTTGATCTATTTCATAACTTCCCATAATATCACCATATCTTATGTACCCTGTTTAGAGTATTTCCTATATTTACAGTTTTTCCTCCTTTCGTCATTTTTCCACGACGTCCAGCATACTTGCCAAGTCTTAAGTTATAATCTGCCAGACTTTCCCCGGCTTTTCTTGATTTAACTACCCCAACCTACACCGTTTAATTTCTTTGGAACT
>Ga0233413_10000590_pt1 | contig 17214 bp, 14 predicted proteins | sample Na_anoxic_6_MG_FD_189019 | JGI IMG/M metagenome (GOLD analysis project Ga0233413, IMG submission 189019) | Seawater microbial communities from Saanich Inlet, British Columbia, Canada - Na_anoxic_6_MG | ecosystem: Environmental > Aquatic > Marine > Inlet | place: Canada: British Columbia... | reverse complement strand
TATCTCCGTATGCTGGTCCAGCAGCTAGTGTGGGGTCTTCAGTAGAGTAGCTTCCTCCCCTATTCTCACACCCTAAAACAACCCTGTGTAGAGCCGATACCGATTTATCAGATGCCCAGCCTAAACCTGCCTCCTCTTCTAGATCGGGAACATACATCCAAGTTTGGAAAGTTGCTCCCCCACTTGCATATAAGAAGTTGTCAATGTCTGGTTCCCCTTGTTTTAATGCAGCATAACCCAGAGGTCTGTAAGCATTATACAGATACTCATTGTTAGTAGAGTACCTAGAAGCCTTAGTATTTCCGTCTACTCCTGAGAAGGTATTACACATCCCTCTAAAGTAGGGAACACCTACACCCGATGGGAACATACTGGCGATAGAAGATGCTACAATCTGCGCTGGTGCCGCTGATGTTGAATTTGTAGCACAGTTAACAGTGTAATACTCATTAGAGTCTGGGGCGACAATATCAGCATCTAAGAAATTGTAAATAGCTACCAAACTCTTAGTAGTTATTTGATCATTAAGGGATAAGTAAGTGCCCTTCGTTCCACTTACCTGCTGGTCAGAGGTAATAATGCCTCCTACCCCCACCGTAGGAACCATCAGTTCCTCAACAGTAAATCTATCCTGGGGGATAGCACTCTTAATGAAAGTAGGACAAAGAGGTAGGACGGCCCCCGACACTTCCCCAGGACTAAACATAATCCTATCTTGAAGAGCTTTTTGAATAGCTAACTTTGCTTCGTCTAAACCCTCTAAATCATTAATAGGTATTGCACCAGCTACGGCTGGGTTTCCTTCTGGGGCTAATGCTACATGAACTTCAATTTGCTTCTTTCTTCTATTAATCTTACTATCATGATCAGCAATTTTAGAGTACAAGATTTGTCTTTGATTAAATACCTGTGCTGAGTCTTCTCCATATCCTGATACTTTAAGCTTAGTAACATATGAGGAAAGATCATAAATGTCCCTATTTCGTTGATCTAAGATAACTTGCAAAAAGTGATCTTGTTCATAGAATACTTGCATAGGTGGGCTCTCATTAATATGCCTCATATCAAATACAGTGTTAGCCCAAGTATTAAAGGTTTCCCAAGTTACTGGTTTTCCTTTCCCCCCAATATTTGGATTCTGTTCTAACAACCATTTAAAGCCTGTAGGTGGAACCCCCGTACCAGCATTTGGACTTCCTGATGCGTCCCAATAAATAGCTTTAACAATGCCAGTAATACAGCCCTCTTTAAATACAATAGAAGAAGTAGATCCTGGAATATTTGGCCCACCTATTCCTCCATTGGGTCCTACCCACATAATAGAGGATACTTGGGGGATCTCAATACCTCCCCCATATGAATCATAATACATCCCAGTTTGAGATTGTAAGTATTGTCCTTTAACAGAGATAGGGGGGGCAATATCACTAGAATTAAGAACATCAGTAAAAGGGTTAAAAACTTCACCTAATGCAGATGGGGGTAGAATAGGATTACCATTGGAATCCACACTTAAACCTTCTAGAACAGTAAAAGTAGTATTCCCAGACAATGCATCCCCTAGAGTCTGTCCTTCCCACGGACTACCAGGAGTGGTATTCACCATACCTCCCCAAAAGGCAGGCTCAGGATTGTTCTCAGGGTCCTTGGCTCTCGCCTGAGTAATCTCAGCAATAGCTAATAGCTGCTTATCACAAGCATTAGTAAACCCTACAGCCGCTTCAAGGTTAGCCTTGTTCTGATCGTACACTAAACTAGCTGCCTTCTGAGCCTTTGGGGGTGCGAAAAAGGACTCCATAACTTCCCCTGTAGTAGGATCAACAGCTTCGAAGCCTGCAAGCTTATCGGCCATAGCCGAGGGACCTTTTTGTAAGGTTTCAAATGTTTTCCACTTATCAATACAAGACTTAATATTGGCGATCTGGCCTAAGGCTGTTTCTCCAATAACCCATGCTTGCGCTCCAAAACCTAAAATAGTTCCAAGTCCATATAGATTATTTAACCCTTGAAGCATGTCCTGTTCAACTCCTAGATTAGAGGAACTGCTAACAAACACAAACCTACCTAGTTCCGTATCGTATTCTACGATCCCAGAGTCCAAGAAGATTCTTCTCATTATGTCTTTCGTGATCTCGTCTGCTTTATCCTTTCCCCCTTGAATACCTGCTTGAATCGAGTTCAGCACAGGGGAGGGGAAGGCGTTTAATACATCTTTAGCCATATCCAACATACACTGCGGCACACCGTACTGGGACCCTAGAGCGTCCAGTATGGGTGTCGGAGAGGTTGTAATGATTCCTGCTGCTTTTGAAAAATCCCAACTAGCCATAATTTATCCTACGGAGCGTAGTTTCCTCCGTTTTCGTGGGGCATGTTTAAGTGAACATTCGGACCACCATCAATATATACAGTGTTTGACCCATTAATATCTACTATAGGTGCATTAATTTCTACTTCTTCATCACTTTGTATAGTAAGTTTACGCGCCGCTATAATATCTACTGTTCCCGCACAATCAATGATAACCTTACTTTCTGCCCCAGTAGTGTGAAAGTGGATCACGGAGTCAGGAGCCAAAGCACTAACAGAAACATTATTATGGTGTGACCAAGTTTTAACACACCCCCAATCTTCGTTACCCCAATCTCCCTTTCTTCCTGCATACCCCCCACTATTAGTGGTTATATCATGCCTCTGGGGTGCAAGGGGGGTAAGCCCTCCTGAGTTGCTTGTAGCCGCTGGTGCGAGGGATCCTGTGGCCCTGTTCTCTGTTTCAATATTCCTACCCTCTTCTACCCAAGTATGAATGTTAGATTCTAAGGTATAGGTGTTAATGGGACCATGGGTTCTTAGGTGTACTTCTCCTGAGGCGAAGGGACTAAGCTTGCTATTACCCGTACTCCAAATAAAGAAGTCCTTCCCTTTATGCTCATTAGAATAAACTAGACCATCAACGATAGGACTATCTACTAAAGCTAATTTCTTACCTGATCCACTTCGTAAAACAGTCTCATGCTGTTGGAAGGGCTCTTTAGCCGCATTACTTCTATAGCGATTAGTAATCATTAAAGTATCTTCCCTTAAACCATGCAAGCCAATCTTCTCAGGTATTAAAGCTTTCCCATCATATAAATCCTTAAAGCGTGGGGGCCAAGGACTTCGCTCTTCTTTTTTAACTACTGCTGCTGCTGACTCGCTTCGGGTTCCGTGTGTTCCCGTCTCCTCTTTATTAACATACTCATCAAAGTTTTTTGGCTGGTTGGCTGCCTGTGGGGGGGTTTCTGGCTCAAAATCAATTTTATTATTTAAGCCTGGGAGTACTCCCATGACGGATCCTAAGTAAAACCACCCTTTAGACATATCGCCTGATTTACCTGGAATATCCATGTTAGCGCAAATTACAACGCTTCCTGGAAGGGGGATAGCTACAAAAGCAGCCTTGTTATTACCATAAGGCGAAACATATCTCACCCATTCACCCTTAGGGCTCTTACCAGTCTGAACATCAAAGGATACTTTAAACTGTCCCGAACGGCTAATATCATCGTTAGATATTACGGTTCCAATTTTTAAAGGGGATGACATCATTTTTTATTTTTACCTTTCTTATAAAGCCTGAGGTCTGTTAATTGCAAAGGAGGATTGCACACTTGTGCTACTGATAGTATGTTCAAAGCCTGTCATAATATAAGTCCCACTAAACCAAGTTAAGTTACTCTTTAGCTCGTCAGAGCCTTCCTCAAAGGGGGTTTTCCCCGCTGCAAATCTAGGCTCTATACAATATAATAGAGCTTTTCTGTTTACTACCCTTCGATCATTAGAAAGGTGGAACATGGGGAGTGTAGTAATAGTACCTAATAGTGCTTGGGCTGCTAAAGAATCAGCCATCTTTGCAGCAGTCATAATAGCGTTTTTCCCCCCAGACACACCCTTACCGCCAACTTGTTTTTTAGCTTTAGGTTTACTTTTATAAGTTTCCCCGATAGCTTTAAATGCGTCCCACATAAATTTAACAAACGCATCTTTATTAACGAAATCCGTTCCATCCAGATCTACAAGCTCTGGCATATCGTTTGCGGAACCAAAAGTATCGAATAAAACCTCAACTCCCCCCATATCATCTATCTCACCACCAGCTTTATAAGCATCTGAAGAGCCCAAAATAGCCATATTCTGGTCCCAATAAGGATCAACGATAGCTACAAATCCTTTTGGTATTCCGTTTTTATCTAAATCCTTAAGATTTAACTCAGCAATTGCATTAAAAATTTCAGTTACTTCTTGGGAATCCTCACTACCCTTTCCCATAATAGCAGTTGTATACTGTTGGGCACTTCTGTTTGCTGGTTCTACAGTATTCATAAGGTTATAATATTGTTTATTAATATCAATATCTAAACTTAAAACATTGGGGTTCTTTGTACCCAAAGCAAAAACGGGCATTCTAGGCGTAGACAAAGGCTGTTCTGCCTTAAGCTTCTCCAAATCGCCTTGTGGTATGTTTGTATCGTTAGGTAGGTATTCACTATTTTCTCCAGAGCCTAAACCCGTACTCCCCCCAAACGGAGAGAGCCAAGGAACTGGTATAGTTATATCATAAATATCTTTTAGAAAATTATAAGTGAGCCCATCTGCTTGATCATATGGATTAATTTGGTTTGTAACAGCCTTTTTAAGATGAGCTTCTTGTTCAGCTATGGGATTATCTGAGTTAAAACTAATAACATTCCCCTTATCGTCTATGGTTTGTTGATCAAATATCCTAGCTTGAAGATAACTCATAATAGTAGTTCTATCTCCCACTACGACCACAGGTTTAAATGCCTCCCCCACACTATTAGACTCATACATATAACCCTCGTTAGGAGCCAAGCCAGCCTTGATAGCCCTCCCCCCGAAATGCTTGTACATCACTTGTAGCATTTGATGATCACACTCAACATACCAGTAGGGGGAAAAGTCTGGGATGGCTCCAAGGTCATCTACTGTCTCCTTAATTTTTTCCATAACACTAGCAATTTTCTCTTGAATACTTTCCTCTACCCCATCAGCGGAGATAAGAGCAGTTATGTCTTTGGTTTGTAACCACTTCATAACTTGTGCTGGGTTTGATATATCTTCAATCCTTTCCCACACATTAGAACCTACTGCAACCTGTATTCCATCATTATATTCTTCTACAAACTTAAACCCACAGGTTTCTATAACCTCTTTAGTCGTTTGAAGATTTGCTGTTATCTCTTCCCAATTGTCTTCTTCATCGCTTTGATAAATCATAGCTGCCATTGAAGCTTGTACTTCTTTATATCTTCTATCGTACTCAGGTTTTAAATACTTATCCAAGTCAGGTAGAATGCATAATACATTTGTATTCATCCCAACTGCTTGTTTTACAAATCTTCTAATAGCATCTCTAATAATCTTATGTATACTAGGCTTCCATACATCTCCTACATATTCCGCTCCAACTTCAGCAAATAAAGGCTCATACACCTTATCCTGTATTTTACCAGCCTCTCTATTAAATATTGGATTAGATTCCCCAGTAAAAGAAATTCCTAGGTTAAAGCCTTTCATAGGTCCAATACCCATTTGTGTTAGGTTAGGATGGATACCAACTCCAGAATAAACTAGCTTTAGGGTTCGCGCTCCACCCCCTGTAAAGCTATACTCCATTGCCGTACAGCGATCAAAACACATCACAGGGGTCCAATCATTAAGATCATCCCCAAGTCCATAAGTTATCCATACAGGTCTTTGAAGTTGACTAGAGTTTGCATCAATCTGTTTTTGAATTAGATCTAGGGCTATGTCGGCGGCATCATCACTTTCAATAACCTCTTCTAAGGTTTCTATTTCCAATTCTGTAGCTTCTACTTGATCCTCAAGATTATTCTCGGTTGCACCGTCCAGGATGTTTCCACCCCCTTCTAGCTCTGTATTGAATTTTTCTGCAAGATCCCCATTCTCTATTCGATCTAGTAAAGTTTCATACCCCAGTAACTTATTCTTTAGAAGCTGTAACTTGTACCCAAGAGGGTCATCTTGAATGGGTACTAAATCTGCGATGTCTTTTTTAAACCATGAGTCCTCAAAGGTACCTTCAGGATCAATGAACTCTATTGACAACTCAGGTGCAGCAGCCGCTTTTCCTCCACCACTGAATCCAAATTTATGATTTAAACTTAAAAAATTAGACGCAGGGGAATTACTAAAAACATAAGTTTGTTTGGTCCCCTTTTCTGCATCACCCGTCTTACTACCTAATCCTTTTTCAAAATCATCGAGAGACATACTCTGTTGAAAATTTAAAAGATCCCTAAAATCATAGGACATAATAATATTAACGGTGGGGACTTGCATCTAAGCTCCTGGGATAAAGATACCATCACCAGGGTTCATTTGTTCAAAAACATCAAAGATAGAATTTCTTTCACATATTTTCCACCACGAAACAGGGCTACCTAAAAATAAACTAGAAATAAGCTCGGGTCTATGCTCATAGCCAAGAGGGACGCTACCTAGCCTTTTAGAAAATTGTTGTGATGTTGTTAATCCGCAGTACTGAGATTCGTATCTAGCACTACCTACGGAGGTTGTTACGGGCTTTCCTCTGTGCGTAATAGTAATTAACCCAACCCCTGCTCTCCCTAATTGATTTCTATTAGATTCTCTCATTATTTACTTACTCCATAATCTAAAGGGTCTGTTGTATACCAGTTTGAGGTAGCGGCTTCCCATCCAGCAATATTATCTCTATTCATGAACTGTGCTGGATCATACTTACCCATGTTTCCCACTCTAACTTCTTGTAATTGTAGCCCTATTTTAACTCTACGGGGGACTAATGTTTCCAAGTCATATCCAGCATTTTCTTCCCATGATATATTATAGCTCTTTACAATACATGGAACACTTTGGTACATAGCCCCAAAAGTTAACCTTACCAAAGGAGGACCATAAATAGGGTTATCTGCCTTATTAGCTACAGAAGTTCTAAATAACGCTATAAAAAATAGAAGGGAATCAAGGGCTGCGTGTCTCTGGTGAGGGGTCATGCTCTCCAAAGTTCCCTTTAAATCACTAGCTCCTTGAATACCCCCCAAAGCCTTATCAAAAAGCCCCTCTGCTTCTGATATATTCTCTAAGGTTTCTGCCCAACCCCGCAAAATCCAATACTGCTTCTCTACCTGCAAGGATAAAGAATTAGCAGCATCTCCAGGCTTACCCGTATTTGGGTCATTAAAAAACATAGCCTTCACGGAGTCTTTAGTGGCGTTAGTAAAAACTCGTTGGAATCTATAAATTCCCATATCAAACATCTCTAAATGTGGGAGAGTGTAGGTTAATTCTACTTGGAACTTTCTAGACTTACTTCCTGTGTATGCGTATAAAGAACTAGATCGGCCAATAGGGTTATACTCTACATAGTTTGCCGACTGAGATTCCGTTATCTTCGGGTTCTCATAAAAAGGAACAAAGATAATCATATCATCTACTGGGTAGTGAAACTCAAGTCTTGCTCTTTGTTCTAGTATCCTTTTGTCTGGTTGATTAGCTATTCTCATAAGCCCCCTTCTACCCCTCTACCTGCTCCAACTCTATCACTCGGTCTACCTCTGGATCTCCTGTTTCCCTCTCGCCTCTCATCATTGCCCTCTATATTAATCTCATTACCTTCTTCTTGTCTATCATAGATGCTTGTAAGAATCGCTAACTGGTCCCTGGTATTTTCTAGTACACCCTCCAAGATACGGTTGCTTCCACCGTCAGGATTCATATTATTAGCCTTTTTCTGTAGGAAATCAATCTCAGCCTTCTTCCTATCTATCCTAGCCTGATCAACCACGGCAGGGGCTTGTCCAGGTTCAGGCATCAGGATGTCTTGAAGGCCCTCGGTCTTCATACTCCATTCAGATTTTTGTTTTGTCTTAACCGATTGGCTAATATTTTTTTCTTGCTGCCCGAAGTTTCTGACCCCCATAGGCTTTGGCTTCTGTCCAACGGGCCACTTAGACCACATTTGGGGATCTTCTCTCCTCTTCTTCGGTTGGGGAACAGCGGGTTGGGCTTTGGGAGGTTGAACCTGAAACATCTTAAACTTCATCATATCCAGCATAGTAATCTTATCTAAAGCTCTCTTAACAACCCACAGTCCGTGCGCTAAAAGATAGAAGGGTCCGAGTTTAATCTTAGCCATTTCTCTTACAGCCTGCCTCAACAGTTTTGGAAGCTTCTTAAGAGATTTAGCCATCTTATTAATATGTTCCGCTGCCTTCCCCATTTTTACAACTTTATCAATAGGACTATCAGCACCGAATAGCTTAAGCAATCCATCAAACGCAGCCATCAGAAGCCCACCAGCAGTCATAGCCAGGAGCCCATAAGTAATTGCTAACAACGCAGGACCAATCTGGTACATTTTTGCTACTGGGACTTCATTAATCCAAGTAAGAGCCGCAATTAACTTCATAAATGGATCAATAAAGATGGTCATAGCTATCGCTGCTAATATCAGTGAGGTTATTGGGAAGAATAGTAAGGCTATACCTAAGGCGAACATTAATCCTGTCATCTGAAGTAGCTTCATCATGGGCACCTCTTTAAACATTATTAAAGCTTCTACGAATTGGCCCATAGCAGGGGCTGCAATAGACAAAGCAAAAGTTAGTGGAAGTAGTGCTAAACCTAAACCGATAAGGCCAAGTAATCCTACTCCAAAAATCATGGCTCCAGGACCTGAGAGCATTGCGCCTAATGCCATAGTTGCATATCCAAAAATTAAAAGAGCGGCTCCCGCAGCGATAATATTACCAAGTCCAACATCTGCTAACATACTTAGTGCAAAGGCAAAGGGAATCATGGCTAGTCCCAACACAGCTATAGCTCCTGCACCCTTCATAATATCTTTATCAATCTTACCTAATCCATATGCGGCTGCTCCAAGAATTCCTAAAGCTAATGTGCCTTTACCGATAGAAGGCCAGTCCACATTACCAAATAACCCAAAACCAACTGCGGCTATTGCTAAAGAAGCTGCAAGAATGGCAATCGTAGCTGCTCCCTTCATAGCGTCTTTGGACCCTAGCTTCTTCAGTCCGTCACCTAAGCCCCCTAAGAAGCCGCCTAAGCCACCTCCACCTGCTGGAATACCACCACCACCTTTTGGTATCTGCGGCCCAGGTAGGCCCCCTCCTTTGCCTGTAGGCTTAGGAGCCCCTTTCCCTCCTTTCCCTGTAACATACTCTTTTAATTTTCCAAAACCCTGTCCAAGAAGACCTTTAACTCCTGCCGCACCTCCCCCAGCACCCGCAATTCCATCTTTAATTAGGCCCGCCCCTTTAGATGCTGCTTCTTTCAACATGAAGGCTTTTTTCAGAGCTACAGTTGCCATCATCAAAGAAACAACACCTAGGCCAAGTTGAGCAAGAGGTTTAATAAGCCAACCTATACTACTCATAAGTCCCATACCAACGCTGACAAAACCCATAACCACTTCTTGAAGAGGAGAAACTACTTTATCTTTGAAGTTCGTCCAAGTGTTCTGCCACTCTTCTTTAATTTTGGCCTCCTTCTGCATCTGCTTTGTGTATTGTTTGAGGGTCATGCCCTGTGCAGTGGCCTGGGCCTTTAGCTCGTTTCTAGCAGCAAGAAGTTGTGTTGTTTCTTTTCCGTAAATTTGAGTAAGCTGTTGTAAAGCTAACCCCCTATCCATTCCCCCAGAAGTCCACTGCTTAATTAGTTTTTCAGCGTTTGCTCCACCCTTGGTTACTAATCCAATGGCAGCTTTTGTATGATCTCCCCCTTGTTTAAGGAGTTCCGCTCTCTCTGCGCTCACACCTAGAAGAGATGATTGAATCATACTGTCACCTTTAGTAAAGGCTCCTATAAGCTCAGGACCAAGATTAGCCATAGCTGGGCCTAATCCAGCAGCAAGTACGGTAGCGGCTTCTTGAACCCCTGCTCCAATACCCAAAGCAGCAAAATCCATAAGTTGGGAGGATAACCCACCAATTGCATTCACTAATTCGTTAGTACTGACTCCATATTTTTGGGACATCCCTAAAGTGGTGTCAGCAAGGCGGCTAGTTTCTTCATTGGTGAAACCCATGCCTCGGGTATTCTTAGCTAATCCAGCGATAAGCTGTTTTTGCTGTCCTGAGGATAGCCTAGTAGCATGAACTAATCTACTTGTTTCATAACTAGCATCTCCCAAACCTCCCGAAAACATTTCAAAGTTAGTTGTAATAGCAGCCATGCTACCAACTTGCTTACCCATAAAACCACCTAACTGATTAGTGACCTTAGAGTTTTGCTCCATAGCCTTACCTAAGTTGGATCCCCTGGATAAAGCCTGCTCTTGTAGTTTCAGAGATTTGTTAGCTGTTGCTGTAAGGGTCCCGGAAATTAGTTTGGTCATCTTACCAATTACAGGGAGGCTAGTAAGCTCTCTGTTTGCTTTAGCCATTCTATTGCCAAGTTTAGCGTCTTCTTTGTCCTGTTTTTTAGCAGCGTCACCACGCTGTTTCGCAGCCGCATCTTCGGCCATCTCTCTAGCTTGATTGCCTGCCCTAATCTCTTGAATAAGGATTTCAAATAATTCGTTAGTTGTAGCCATGTATTATTTATCTAGAGTTAGCTTATATATACCCTTCATGCCCTTCAATCTAAATGTTCTAAAACTATCTGGTCCTAGCAGGGCTTGAAGGCTTTTATGGATTAATCCATAGTAAGAAGATTTTCTCCTCTTTTTATATAGGTTATCTACAATGGTATCAATAATTTCTTCGGATCTCCCCTCTAAGTTAAAACAACTCATTAAGAAATCACCATCTTTTGCGCTGGGAGATTTTGGGGAAGCCAAGAAAATACCATCACCCCGTTTAGTCTTTACAACCAACACTACCCTCTGTTCCCTGCTCCCAACCCCCCTACCAGAGTAATTAGCCCACAACTGGTTGAAATATCTAAAGATTATAATATCTCCAGGGGTGATATATCCTGCGCTGGGTAAGATAGGTACACCCATCCTCTTGGGATTCTTACCAGCATCTTCTAGAAATTCTTGAGTTTTTTTTGAAAAGAGAGCCATTAGCGTATATTATACTATAAATTAAGTTAGGATTATGAATACAGATATAGACTTTATAGATTTTATGGATTTAATCAACCATACTTTACACAAAGACTTCGTAGAGAAATGGCGATATAAGTACTCAGAAAAATTTATAAAGCATTTTCAAATTAAGATTCTTGAGTCTCTTAATAAACAAAAGGTAATTAAAAAGAGTAGTCTCTTTAATTATCTTACAAAGAAATGTAGGTATTCACCTGAACAGGTGGATAACTTTTTTACATCCATTGATATAAGTATATACTACCCTTTGATTATAAGTGACAAACCTAGATGAAAATGATCTCGTAGAGTACGGGATAATTTACCAAGTAACCAAGGAACTCGGATTTTTCGGGTCCTTGATCTCCAGCGTAGCATACTTCTGTGTTGCTATTCTACTTTTTTCTGTTGGTGGTGCCCTTATTCTTTCGCCCATCCTTGAGCTTTTGAATGCGCTCTTCGCATAACCTACCTGAGTTAAACTCAGGACATAGGCTTTTGTACCCACACCAATTGCAGAATTGATTCTGCATAGCGGTAAACTCTTCCTTCTTCATCTTACGGATCTTCCACATTTGTTCGACCTTCTCCTTAAGATAATGTTTAATCTGGTTTGGAGAATACTTACAACTAACAAGATGATTGGTGAGCGGATAGTAGTGGGCAACTACAATCTCATCTAAGGGTACCCCCAGCTTCTTATGGATAGCGTAGGCATAGCCCTGCATTTGCCTATCCTGATATAGGTCTAACTCTGTTAGTTCCCTTTTAGATGTTTTATAGTCGATAACTAGATACCCACCATCCTTGCCTTTAATCACACGGTCAATAACACCGTTTAGTTTAAGATCTTTCTCTTTATCGTATACTACCTCGTATACCATTTCGGTAGATACCGTCTCGGATAGGGTAGCATTGAATCGTAGAAAATTCTCTAAGCATGTTTTGATCTTAGGGGTATATGATTCTGAAAAAGTGTAGTCCTTTTTGACACTCTCGGCTATAACAGTTAGCTGGTCGAGTGTTGTTGCTTGGTACCCGTCTTCGAATATTTTATGGATATACGAACCAAAGTGGAGAGGATCAGTATTAGTCCTCTCCTCCTTGAAACGATCCACATACCGATAACGGTACTTTAATTGACACTCTTTAAAGATCTTAGATTTTGATTCTGAAATTGTATTTATGAACATAATAGCTCCTCAGTTTATTAGAGACTACTTCCTAGAGAAGTTCAAGGATAATTATAAAATGTCCTCTGGTGAGTCAGAGTTAATTGTCCCCTCTGTCTATGTGTCTGATGATTACAAGCGTCACATGAGTATCAACTTAGATACTGGGTTATGGCAGTGTTTTAAGAGTGGGAATAAAGGTAACTTCCTCCAGCTATATGCCTACATGGAAGGTATCAACTATAGCCAAGCTGAAGCTGATATTCTCTTTAAAGAGTTTGATGGTCAAATTGAGAGCATTACACATACTCGCCCTTCTAAAGATTTTACTACCCCCTCAGCTACAAGGATAGCTGAACTTCATCTTAAATCAGTTACTGTAGATGATTACGAGAGTGAGGATCGACTGGTGCAACATGCGTGGTCCTTTTTGTACGAAAGGAAACTATTTGATTTAGAGAGTAATACTCGTACTTATTATGTTTCTACTGAGGGAAGGTACGCTGGCCGATTAATTATCCCCTTTGTGGAGAATTCGGAGATTTTTTACTTTCAAGCGCGAGCTTTGGGCGAGCAGACTCCAAAATACCTTAACCCCTCTGATGACTGGCCTAGGCCCTCTCACATTCTGTACCCTTTCGATGAAGAAGCTGATAGCTTGGTAGTCTGTGAGGGTCCATTAGACGCTATCTCTCTACAACTTCAAGGTGTGAACGCAACCTGTACTATGGGGTGTTCAGTATCCGAGTATCAGGTTGAGGCTCTTAAGGAGTTTAAGGGGAGAATCATTATTGGATATGACAATGATGACGCAGGCAGAAGAGGGGTAAGTAAGTTGGATTATCTTCGCCGCATAAAAAGGATGGCAGATTTGTATATCTGCCACCCACCTTCGGAAGTTAAAGACTGGAACGATTCGCACATGCAGGGTCGAAACTTACACGAATTTGTCGCTTTGCGTACCAACAAGTACGACTACGACTATCTCATAAATCACCTCCTTACGACACTGTGAGATAAAACAGTGGACTTATAAAAGTCTGATTTAATATATTGTACTTAGCCTGTACACTATAGGTTCCAGTCAAACTACCGAAAGTACCCGTTGTGAAAGATACAACATCTTTCAGTTTCGTAGTATCCCAATTCATTAACAGAGTGTTGTCAGAGGTAATACTTACTGCCCCTTGCGTATCAGCAAAACTAGAAACTGTGAATGGTCCATCAACACTAATTTCCTGATTTATCTTTCTAATCTCCATCAATCCGCTAGTGATAACCGATTCTTTAAAAATGTTTTGAATTGATTTATCAACATTCTTATTTTGGAGAGTAGTCTCTGTACTAATCTTAAGATCCAACTTCTCTCCAAGACGCATATGCTTGTTCATTAACTGACTTCTAGTAGTAAGAAGAAGTGGTTCTGTAAAAGCAAAGAAGGTATCTTCGTATAAGGCGAAGTTATTTGTAATAACTTGATACTTAGAAGCCTCATCAAGCTTAACCGTCCACATATCAACATAGCTGTTAACGGTTCCAAGACTAGATGCCGCCACCACACTACTTGTAGTTGCATCCCAGCCTGATAGGTTTAGAGTCTCGTCTAGAATTACAACATAATCCCCCTGACTAAGCCTATAAACACCACTAGCTGTTGTAGCAGGTACATAGTTAGAGGGGTCAAAGGCTGAGGAGTTTACCGCACCTACGGTTTGGGTAGCACCCGAAGCTGCATAAGCCATTAAAGGCTTAGAGGTAACTAAATTATTGGCACCTTGGACAGTTAGAGGGGTAAGTGTGTCGGACCTCCTGAATAGCTGTACGGAACTAATTTCGTAAGGATCTACATATGCTCCATCATTAATGAATAAGGTCCGTAAACCTATTCGCTGGCTTATATTTGGGCGATTACCCCTATCTACGACTGTTGTGTTGTTGATTTGCACGATCTTGGTCTTCCATTTCCTTCTTGTAAAGGTTCAGAAAAATTTCCCTTTCCCCTCTTGACATATCCTGCACATCCCCATATCCGAAGCGGCAGTGCTTTACAAGTATATAGGCTTCTAAGTATAAGTTCTCTAAATTAAAACTACTACTTAGTTCCCGGAAAAAAAATCGGAGGTGATAGGTAGCTCCAAGATTTCATTGTGGCTACAGTAATTGCACAGGAATCGAACCTTTGTATCAATACCGTAATCAGTACCTGAAAGAACATCTAAGATTGCATGAACATCCTTAATAGGCAGTTCTGGGATTAGTTTAGAAATTAAACCCTTGGAGTCATGCCCGTCCACCTCTTCTACAAACCGCCAAAGGTTGTTAACTGCAAACTCAGCATTAGAAAAGTAGTTCTCATCGGCAACTCTAGGTAATCTAACCTTAGTTTTTTTCTTAATAACAGGTAGCTCAATCTCTACGGGGTTAGTTAGGTCTTCACCAATCAATTTAACTTGAAGTTTAGATAATTCAAAAGTTACTTGATTGTCCCTCCTACAACTATTACAGGAAATTGTAGCACTATACTCATCACCGTAGGAAATCTCCCGCAACTTCATAATTAGATAGAGTTTATCCATTTGCAAGAGTTGGCCTACCTCAATATTACCTAAACATCGCCCTAAAAGAATATTCAGTACATCCTGATTAGCATTATTCTTAGATAACATCGCCTTTTCATCATCAAAGGTCATAGGTCGCAAGGTAATTGGTTTCCCTGCGTCTACTAAGCTATAAAATCGGTTTTTTGATGGTAGGCTTACTGCTACTGCATCATTTGACGGTACATTCTTTAAGAGATCTGCAAGGATCTGCTTTTCTGACATCTTGTTAATCTTTTCCGCAGCGTCCTGTGGTTTTGTTTTTTGGTCTACCATATAAAATACTCCTAATGAACCTCTAGGTCCTGTTCTATAATAGTCTAATGAGAATCCATGTAAATACACTAAAATCTCGCTTAGATACTGATAATCCAGAGTTACTGGATGCAATATATAGGTTATATTCAGAAAAAGCTCCTGGGTACCAGTATTCGGCTGCATATAAGCGTAGACAGTGGGATGGTAATGTACACTTTGTTTCTAAAAATGGCACATTTCGCACGGGATTACTGTCTCGCATCTTAGTTGATCTAAAAAAGATTAATTGTGAACCTGAAATTATTTATGAAAATTCAATAAAAGAAGAAAAAACTAACGATTGGCAACTTTCTAAGTTTACCTACTACGATTATCAAGAAGCACTAATACTTACTGCTCTTAAAGAAAAGCGGGGAATAGTAAAATCCCCCACAGGGTCAGGAAAAACACTAATTATGGCTGGATTAGTGAAAGCACTCGCTGGGAGGAAGATGGTGCTACTATTTAACGCAAAACAGCTACTAACACAAAGTTATGATTTTCTTACTAAAACTTGCGGGATGGACAATATTGGCCTTTGTTTTGGGGAGGGTTATATTTACGGGGATATTATGCTATGCACTGTCCAAAGCATTGAAAAGATCCTCGACACACACCTTGAAGAAGCCGAAGTCTTAATGGTGGATGAGTGCCATGAGTTCGGTAATGGCAAAACTACCTTGGCTGCTCTCAACGCCTTTCCTAGGGCCGTGTATCGCTTTGGCTTCACAGCCACCCCACCATCCGACTCAATCCCCAAACTCAACCTAGAGGGCTCCTTAGGCCCTGTCTGGAGCTTTGTGAATACTGCGGATCTTGTAGAGTCTGGAAAGCTTACAAAGCCAATTATTCAGCTAATAGATAGACCCTACACCTGTAGTGGGCTGGATGAAGATATGTCGTACCTAGAGGTATACGAAACATACATAGTTAATAACGAACTACGAAACAATATTATTAAGGAGATTGTAAATGACATCAAAAAGCAAAACAAAAAAAGCCGCATCCTTGTTCTTACCAAGTCACTTGCTCACGGAAGAGCCTTGGAAAACTTACTTGGAGACAACTGTGAGTTCCTCCAGGGGTGTGATTCAATCGGAGAAAGGTATAACGCTATATCTAGATTCAGAGGATGCGGAGATACTAGCATCCTCATTGGCACTAAAATCCTGCAAACAGGGGTTAACATTGAGGAAATAACGCACTTCATCAATGTTAGAGGTATGAAGTCTGAAATAGCGACTATCCAAGCATTAGGAAGGGCTTTGCGCCGACATGATTCAAAAGATAAAGTTTTTATCTATGATTTTATGGATAAAGAAAAGTATCTAAGAGAACACTCTAATGCAAGAAAGCGTCATTACACTAAGGAGGGCCATGAGGTCATCATATTATGAAAAACCCACAAGAAATTAAAGAAGCTAGAAGTAAGCTAAACACCTCGGAACTATCAGACTTAGAGTGGCTACACGCTGAATTAGGAAATTTTTTATCTTCTGATGAAGTAAGCTCAGAGGGAGTTACAAAACTAGAAAATATGGTAAACACTCTTAATAACTTTAGACGAGTGTACACTCAACGAGTAATTAGGCTAATGAAACAAGCCCATATCGTAGACTAGTCATCAAGCACTTTGGGAATTGTTATGCTGGGATTTTCCATCTTAAACCTGAGAATCCAGTTTTCCATCTCAGTTTTAGTGAATTCTTTCTCTAATTCAAGTTCGATTGCTTGAAGCTTGTAATCAATTGCAATCAGGGTGGAGTTAATCCAAATTACCCCAGCGCAGATAGCAGCGACAAGACTCATGGGTAGTAGAGTTTTCTGCGAGATAGTGGATTTTTGTTCTGAGTCAGTCATAATAGGTGTTCCTAAAAATATATAGGGGCTTTCCCTAATAGTATGTTAGAAACTTTAAAGAATCCTTCTAATAGTGAGGTAACTTTGTCCCGCAGAAGTAAGAACGGAACCAGTTGCGGTTGTTTCTCTTGTAGCTCCAACTCGTAAGATATCGCCATCAGCAAAAACATGC
>Ga0233413_10000587_pt1 | contig 17236 bp, 13 predicted proteins | sample Na_anoxic_6_MG_FD_189019 | JGI IMG/M metagenome (GOLD analysis project Ga0233413, IMG submission 189019) | Seawater microbial communities from Saanich Inlet, British Columbia, Canada - Na_anoxic_6_MG | ecosystem: Environmental > Aquatic > Marine > Inlet | place: Canada: British Columbia... | reverse complement strand
AAAACATTTAAACATATGCCAGTAGTACAAGATTATAAAAGAGCTTATAATGGTGATCAAGGTCCTAATACAGGTAGTATGGGTAGTGTAAGTTATGAAGATCATTTATTATCTTTTTTAAGCATTGGTGATGTAAGTCAATGTGAAATATTGAATGAAAGAGTAATTAAAAAATTACAAGATAAAATTGGAGACACTTATTGTGGAATCTTGTATGGAAGTTATATGAAAACTGAAAATGGTATGAAAATAATTGAATATAATGTTAGATTTGGTGATCCAGAATGTATTAATGTTCTTTCAATTTTAAATACAGATTTATCTGAAATATTTAATGCAATGGTAAAACAAGAATTAGATACTCTTGATGTAAAATTTGAGAAAAAAGCTACATGTTGCCGCTATTTAGTTCCTAAAGGTTATCCAGATAATCCTGTTAAAAATCATGAAATTTATATAGATGATAAGATGAATTTAAATAATTTAATTTGTGCAAGTATGTCAGTAGAAAATGGAGATTATTATTATGAATTAGGTTCCAGAACAGCAGCTGTAATTGGTGTAGGAAATAATATGATGGATGCTGTTCACATAGTAGATCATGAAATTAAATATATTACAGGTCCATTATTTTCAAGAACAGATATTGGAAAATATATATCTAATAAGAAACATATTAATAAAATGGAATATAAAGATGCGGGTGTTGATATAGATGAGGGTAATAAAGTTATTAAAAAAATTAAATCTGATGTAGAATCAACATTTAATTATAATGTAATTAGTAAATTTGGTGATTTTGCAGGACTTTATCAATTAAATAATAATCAAATTTTGGTTACATCGACAGATGGTGTTGGGACTAAAAGTTTATTAGTTTTACAACAATATGGTCCGGAAAAAGGGTATGAGATGTTGGGGCGAGATTTAGTGAGTCATAGTGTGAATGATATTTTAGTGAAAGGTGCGAAACCATTATTCTTTTTGGATTATTATGCAAGTAGTAAAATTAAAGCTGAATATGTTCAATATTTTGTCAAAGGTTTAAGTGAAGCATGTAAAGAAGTTGGATGTGTTTTAATTGGAGGAGAAACAGCTGAAATGCCAGATGTTTATCAAGAAGGTGCGTGTGATATTGTAGGTACTATTGTGGGAATAGTGGAGAAAGATAAAATAATTAATGGAAAAGAACAGATTCAAGAAGGAGATTTGGTGATAGGTTTGTCATCCAGTGGACCTCATACAAATGGTTATTCATTAATTCGTAAATTAGTTGATGAAAACACACCAAAAGATATTATGAATGAATTATGTGCAACACATAGATGTTATTATCATGAAATAATGAATATGTTAGAAGATGGTTATGAAATTCACGGTATGTGTCATATTACAGGTGGTGGATGGGAAGATAATTCAGAACGTGTTATTCCAGATGGATTAAAAATGGATTTAGAAGAGGTGGAGATGTCAAGATGTTTTAAATATTTACAGGAATGTGGTAAAATTAGTGAAGAAGAGATGCGACGTACTTTCAATTGTGGGATTGGAATGTTGGTTTATGTAAAGAATGATGGGAGAAAAATGGATAATGTAATTGGGAATGTAAAAAGATTATCTTAATTATTTTTTATTTCTTTTATTTTTATTTCTTTTATTTTTATTTTATTTGATCAATCTTTTACTGTCAGATTTATCTAACAATAAAAGCTTACCAATCTATCAACTTTTTATTATATTTTCCATCAAAACACGATGTACAAATATTATCATCAAATATCTTCTTCATACTTTTAATATCAATATATTTCAAAGATTCTACTTCAAAATCATTTCTCATTTCAACATTATTTTTATTATAAGCAATTAATTCTTCTTTAGTTGGTATATCAATACCATAATAACACTCACTAATTACAGGTGGAGATGTAATACGTAAATGTATCTGTCTCACACCAACATCTTTAAGTTGTTTAACAATTGTTTTTAAGGTGTTACCTCTTACGATAGAATCATCAATAATATATACATTAAGATCTTTTAATAAAGGACTATAATTAAATTTATTATTACAAGCTTTAATTCTTTCTTCATTAGTTGGTAAAATAAAAGTTCTATTAGATCCTTTATTTTTAATTATATAATCATGATATTCTAAATTAACAGCATTGGCAAAACCTTTTGCGGAAGCAATAGCAGTATTAGGGATACAGATAACAACAGCAGTGCGAAGTATATTTTTTTCTTGAAGACCTAATTCAAAACCAAGTTGATATCTTAAATTTTTAACTCTTTTATTATTATTATATGAATCATTTTTCATAAAATAGATATATTCAAAACTGCAAAAAGATGTCTTAGCAATTATTCTTTGATATATAGATTCTACAACAAGTCTTTTATCTATTTTAATAATTTCACCAGGTTTAATATCTCTTATTAATTTATAATTTTGAAGAGCAATAGATTCAGATGATATACAATAACCACCATTTTCTATTTTTCCAATACATAATGGTTTAAAACCATATGCATCTCTCATTGCATATATTTCATTATTAAACAAAATAACAAAAGAATATGCTCCTTGTATTTTGTGAATAATATCTATTAAGATATCTGTCATATTTTCATATTTTTGACTTAATTTCTCAATAATTTTAACTATAATTAAAGTATCTGATTCAGTATTATCTAAAATATTATACATTTCTTTTAATTTTTTAATATTTGGTATATTTCCATTATGTGCTAATGCAAATTTATTAGAATTATCCGATTTATTAAAAAATCCTTCAATTGGATGAGATTCCTTAATTTTATTTTCAATAGAAGTTTTTTTTCTTGTAGAATATCTAACATGTCCAATACAAGTAGTAGTATTTGCTTTAAAATTTTTAAATACATCGTTAACTAATCCTAAATTTTTATAAGTTTTAATATCTCTATCTTCAATATAACTAATTCCTGCACTTTCTTGTCCTCTATGTTGAAGAAAGTTTAATCCAGTAATAATATTTTGATAAATATTAACATGATCAATAATAGCAAAAACACCACATTTATCTGAAATATCGTGAGTTATTATTTCCATAATTTTAAATAAAGTTATCAATAATTAATAATAATAAAAAATTTTTAAGTATAATTATAAATATAAATATAAAAATAAATATAAAAAAATTATAACATTATAACATTATAATAAGTTAATGTATAAAAAATATACACCAAATAAAAATAAATATATTGGAAAAGGATCTTTTGGAAAAGTATATAAATCTAATGAAGATGAATCTATTGTAATTAAAAAAATAAAAAAAAGATTTTTTGATAAAGCTTTACAAATTTATAATAATGAACTTATTACAATTACTCAAGGACATAAAAATCTTACACATATTTATGATTACTTTATTATTGATAATACCTTTAATATTGTATTAGAATATTTAGATGGTAAAGATTTATTCGATATTATTGTTGATAATAATGGATTAGCAGAACCAGTTTATAACAGTGAAGAAGTAATTGAAACTAATGATAAATATAATAGTCAATTATCATTAGAAAGTAATATGTGTATTAAATATACTATAAAAAAATTATTAAAAGCATTAAATTATTTACATAATAATGGTATTGTCCATTGTGATGTTAAACCAGAAAATATTCGCGTACTTATTAATGGTTCTATAAAATTATTTGATTATACATTAATCAATAAAATTGATTCTAATCTATATAATGTTGGGTGTACTTTCGGATATGCTGCGCCTGAAATTATATTTTTTAAATACAATGATATAAGATATGGTAATAAATTAACTGGTTTATCAGATATATGGTCTTTAGGTATCATGATATATTTAATGATAGAGTGTTTGCATTTAATACCTACATCTACTAAAAAATATATTAGTACAATTTTGCATCATAATAATGATAATAAATTTAATATGAAATTTGACATGAATAAATGGGATAATGAATTATTAAAATTATTTGATTCAATGGTTGTATTTGATCCTAAAAATAGAAAATCAGCAAATGAAATATTGAAAGAATTTTATTAAGCTTAATTTATGTTTAAGTTTAATAAAAATACAGGTATTCTCCTAAATATTTTTGAATAATTGGTTTATAATATTCCATTAATTTATTTATATCAACTTCCAAATTTTCTTTACTATAAAGATCATATTTATTAAATAATTTTACCCATTCTAAACCTCTTATATCTTTAAGATCCATTAAATGAATATATTCTTTATATTTATGCCACGGATATAAAGAATGATATCTTATAATATAAAGTGCTTCTTCTGGCAATTTAGTCTGATTATACTTTAATACTTGATACATATATTCGTCATGACCATATGCCATATAACAATTATCTAAACCACAATTAGGTTGATAAATTCCATATTCTGTATTATATCTATTATCATTCATATCTGGATGTAATTTATTAAATTCAGGATAAACTATATTTTCTGGTAATTTGCAACCTACTATAAAAGTATCACCCACAATACCCTATTGTTCTTTGACACTGGTACCATCTTGATCACAACCTTTAATATAAATTAGTTTACCTAAATCGTGAATAAGTCCAACTAATTGTAACCAATCGGGGTGCCCATCTTTTCGGATCGCCTCAGCTGTTTGTAGAAGATGATGTAAATTGGGTAGATTAATATCAGGATCACTTACATCAATAAAATTGTCTAATAATTTGAAGGCATCATAAATAGATATTTTATGTGTAAAAAAATGGTTTTTGATGTGCATATTTTTAACATAATCTAAAGTTTGAAAAGTACGTTGTTTTTTATAAGTTTATAAGTGCATATTTCAGACGATGCAATAGAACAAGAAAAAAAATTTAAGAAAAAAAATTTATGTGGTTTCTCGAAAAACAAATATAATGGGCAAATTGAAAATAATTCCTGAATAAATATTTGTTTTGTTGTTTTGTTCCTTCTCCTCCGCGCCCAATAAAGGAATCTCAAAATTATATTTAATTATATTACAAATATAGCTGTCACTTTTTTATTTTTTACCATATGTTTTCTTCAACCACTCTACATCCATTCTTGTCCTGTTTGAAAATATTGGATCTGTATATCTTGTTAAAACACTGAGCGCATTAACTTTTCTCATAACTTTTAAGTATCCATCTACTACGGTTGCTTTTTTAAGTGCCGCTCTTCTTTGTGTAGCTGTTTTATTTTTAATATTAGTATATCCATATTTACCAAGATCATTATTAGCCAAAACAATAGATTTTTCACCTTTTTTAGGGCTATATTTACCAGGTTTACCTAAATCTTTAATACATGTAGCACCAACAACGGCACCTCTTTTGGTAATATATCCTTTTCTAACAATTTGACCTTTTTTACAACTTTTATTAGAAGTGTTAGTTAATATTTCGGCTAATTTATATGTTTGATTTTTTGATAACGGTTTACCACCATGTTTGATTATTTTATGAGCTGATTTTTTAGATTTTTTTATACTTTTTTTGATACGTTTTTTAGATTTTTTTATACTTTTTTTAAGAGATTTTAATGGACTATGTTTCTTACCACCAATTTTTCTTGGACTTGTTTTATTTTTAGTTACAAGATAACGCTTTACAGGGCTTTTATTAGCAACCATTGTTTATAAAAATTATGTAGATTTTTATTTTATAAAGACAAAATAAAAATTATTTATTCAAAATATTCTTGTAATAATTATAAATAAACTCATCCTGTTTTTGATTTAATGAATTATCCTCTTCTTCACCATTATTATCCTCTTCTTCACCATTATTATCCTCTTCTTCACCATTATTATCCTCTTCTTCACCATTATTATCCTCTTCTTCACCATTATTATCCTCTTCTTCACCATTATTATCCTGATTAATCACATCTATACTATCAAAATCCATACTATCAAAATCCATATCTAAAATATTTTCACTATCTTGATTATTATGAGAATCTTCATCATTGGAAGGAATATTATATGTTAACATTTTAATATCATCCTCATTATCAAATAAAGATCTTCTTTTATATTTATCATCGCTATTTTTTGTTATATTTTTATTTTTGTTATTTTTGTTATCAATTGTAATAATTTCACCACTTTCAATCATTCTTTTATATATTTCACGCATAATTCTATTTTCAGCCCTAATTTCATTTAATTCTATTCTTTCTAACTCATTAATTTTTCTTAATTCCTCTATATGATTTAATATTTTATCTTCTTTAGATTCTGAACTACCATATACCATATAATAACCTAAATTATATGATTGTTTTAATGCCCACCAACTGGTTTCGACTGCAATTTCTGCTAATGCTATAAGGACCATTATCTATATATTATAATACAATATAAATTTTTATATAGTATTCAACTTCAGTTTTTCGTCTAAATATTCAATCACTATTTGATTATCACTTTTAGTTGCAGCATAATGTGCATATGATAAATCATCTGCTCCATTTTCTATAAAAAATTTAACAATATGTAAATGACCACCTTTAGCACCATATAATAGCCCCATATTTAATAGATAATTATCATTTTTTAATATATTAGTAGCAGTAATATCAATATCTCTTTCACAATTAAAAATTGTAAACATTTGCATTTTTTCTTCTGCTATTTTTGTAAGAAAGAAATTTATTAAATCAATATATCCAGCTTCAGCCGCACTTTTAATACCAATATTCCATAAATTAGCACCAATTTTGATGTAAAAATCTATTAGGTCTTGATAATTATATGATGTAGAAATTTCCATACCTTTATTTGGATATTTACTATAATTTATTAAAATTTTTAATTTTTTAGATAACAAATTATCTTCTTTTTCTACAATATGCTTAATTGTTTGATACATTTGAGTAGATGCACAAGCTAATTTACCAATATTATATATATTATCATTAAAAACTTCTTGAATAATTAATTTATGAATAATATATACCATCTTATTTTATACAAATATTTTATAATAAAAAATGATCATTTTTTATATTATTAAGGCTTAAAGACAAATTATATATAACATTATAATGAGCAATAATAAATTTACAAATGGACTTTTAATAGAGCATGATGACCATTATGGATATATATATAAAAATAAACTAAAATGTTATGATCATAAAAATGATGAGTTTTTAGAACATAATTTAGATCATACTGTGAGTAAATGCAAAAAAATTTGCAATAATCATAGTCACAAAGGATATGAAAAAGTACCACATTTAGATCATTATGATTATATCGTAGGAAATCGTCTTCATCATATACATAATGATCATTGTGATGACCACGGGGAGATTAAATTATTGGATGAAATCCCATCTAATATAGCTAAATCAATTAAATTATCTTCATATTGGCGCTTCATTACTATGATTATGTTGATTGGTTCTTTTTTCTTTGTAGAATTAATAACCGGTATTCTTATTGAATCTTTAGCACTACAAGCTGATGCATTCCATATGATGTCAGATTTATTAGCATTAATTATTGCATTTTATTGTGTAATTTTAACTAATCGTGATGCTACTGATAAGGCTACATTTGGTTGGTTGAGAGCTGAAATTATTGGTGCTTTAATGAATGGTGTATTTTTAATATCATCATGTTTATTCATTATCTTAGAATCTATTCATAAATTCAGAGAATATTCTGAAATTGGTGATACTTTAGGTAATGAAGTTGATTTATTACTAATTGTTGGTAGTTTAGGATTATTCGTTAATATTATTGGAGTAGTAGTATTTTTAACAGCTGGTCATTCTGGAGAAGGACATAGTCATTCGGGACATAGTCATTCGGGACATAGTCACGGACAAAATTTGAATATTAAAGCTTTAATGTTACATATGATAGGTGATATTTTAGGATCAATTGCTGTTATAGTGAGTGGGTTGATAATTAAATTTGTGGATAGTGAATATAGGTTTTTGGCTGATCCAATTGCAAGTATAATTATTGTATTTCTAATTTTATATAACGCAATACCATTAGTTAAACAATGTATTCATATTTTATTGCAAAAAGTACCTAAACATATAAATATTAAAGAAATGAAGGAAGAAATTGCTGATATTAATGGTGTAGAAGGATGTCATCATCTACATGTTTGGCAATTAAATGACGCTCGTATCATAGGTACTATTCACGTTCTATTACATAATGATGGTAATTTTTACGAAATTTATGAGGAAATACAAGGTATTATGTATAAACATGGTGTACACAATACTACTATTCAGCCGGAAATATGTGATGAAGATGGTAAAAATAGTATAAATTGTGATAAAAGTATTCATCCAAAGCATGAAATAGTAGTGTAAAAAAATGATGGTTAAATTTTTATAAATTAATTTATATAATTGTCTCAGTATTTGCTCGCGACGTATTTTTTATTAAAAATTGTCCTTATGAGATACATATTGAGACAATGTATTTAGCCCATTTCATAAGTTTGTAGTTGTTTAGTTAATATGTGAAGAAACCATTATGTGCTATATAGCACATACCCTCTGAGGATATTTTGAATCGTTTCAGTTAGACAATTTTAGAGCTTTGAGATGGAATATATGCATTATAATTATAAAAAAATGAATTAATTTTTAACAATTTTATAAATATTAGGTATAAATTATGATTGGTCCATATATATGTAAAATATTCGCGGAAGCTGAAATAGATCTCTTAAAATTGAATTTATTGTGTAAAGGTATGCATCAAACTTATGAAAATAATAAAGATGAGTATCTGAAAAATCTCAATTTAAGAGATAAACACACACTATTTTTATATGCATGTGAATTTAATAAGTTAAACTATGTAGAACTGTTGTTACCATATGTTAATCCTTCTATATGTCAAAATAAAGCATTTAGAAATGCATTATATAGTGAGAATTTTGAATTGACTAAACTTTTGTTGAAATCTGGTAAATTAAAATATTAAAGAAATGAAGGAAGAAATTACTGGTATTAATGGTGTAGAAGGATGTCATCATCTACATGTTTGGCAATTAACTGACGCTCGTATCATAGGTACTATTCACGTTCTATTACATAATGATGGTAATTTTTACGAAATTTATGAGGAAATACAAGGTATTATGTATAAACATGGTGTACACAATACTACTATTCAGCCGGAAATATGTGATGAAGATGGTAAAAATAGTATAAATTGTGATAAAAGTATTCATCCAAAGCATGAAATAGTAGTGTAAAAAAATGATGGTTAAATTTTTATAAATTAATTTATATAATTGTCTCAGTATTTGCTCGCGACGTATTTTTTATTAAAAATTGTCCTTATGAGATACATATTGAGACAATGTATTTAGCCCATTTCATAAGTTTGTAGTTGTTTAGTTAATATGTGAAGAAACCATTATGTGCTATATAGCACATACCCTCTGAGGATATTTTGAATCGTTTCAGTTAGACAATTTTAGAGCTTTGAGATGGAATATATGCATTATAATTATAAAAAAATGAATTAATTTTTAACAATTTTATAAATATTAGGTATAAATTATGATTGGTCCATATATATGTAAAATATTCGCGGAAGCTGAAATAGATCTCTTAAAATTGAATTTATTGTGTAAAGGTATGCATCAAACTTATGAAAATAATAAAGATGAGTATCTGAAAAATCTCAATTTAAGAGATAAACACACACTATTTTTATATGCATGTGAATTTAATAAATTAAACTATGTAGAACTGTTGTTACCATATGTTAATCCTTCTATATGTCAAAATAAAGCATTTAGAAATGCATTATATAGTGAGAATCTTGAATTGGCTAAACTTTTGTTGAAATCTGATAAATTAAAATTAGAAAATGAAGTAATAAAAGAAGCAAGTGGAGATATATTGAAACTATTGATTGAAATAAATTATCTTGATGAGAAAAATTGGTACAAAATAATAATTAATAATTGTATGTATTCTCGTAATATTGATACAAAAGGTGATTTTAAGATATTAGTTGATTCATTATCATATGAATATAAAGTATTACTTTTTAATGAAATGATAAAAAAATACAAATATGATGTAATTAACTATATGATTACATCATATAATATAGATTTTGATATATCTTATCTAAATTATCAAGTTATTAGAGGTTTAGTTCAGAGAGGATATGATAGTTCTTTTATATTTATTTTTCCTAATATACCATTGAATATGCACGATACAGTTATTAAATATGTGATTGATAATTTTTATTTTAATTTTATGTTTAATAATAATGGAGGTATTGAAGGCAGTGCTAAAATTTTAGCATATGTTTTGAAATATGGTTCATTTTTGAATGATGTAAATGAATATTTATATAATGTTTTAACACAATATATGAATGATCAAGTAGATTTTATTATTTTTATTAAAGATTTTTTATTAAGTAATAGATTGAAATATATTAGTAGAAAAGTTTTGAAATTAGCTGCCAAAAGTTCAAGAGAAATTGTTGATCTTATATTTAATAGTGGAAAAATTAATTACACAGATATAGATGAAGTAATTATTGATCTATTAATAGAATGTGATCATCAAAATATTGCAATGAATTTAATTAATCATGAACAAGTGAATATTGAGAAGAATTATGATCAAGATATAAGGAAACGAAAGGCAGTTGATGAGATGACTGATAAATATATTCGGAGCATGGAATTGGATATTAAAGTTCGATTAGAAAAAAAAAGAAAATGTTAGAAATATAAAATTTATAATCTTTGCTTATATTATTTAAATATGGTTGGTATGATGGATGAAAAAAAATTAGCCATATATAAGGCTAAATTGAAAAGTCGCACAGAAAATAATAAAATTAGAAATAGAGAGATTATACGGCGAAGAGCAGAGAAGAATAGATTGAATAAAGTAAAATTCACACCACCAGTACCAAAAGTTGTCACACTAAAACCAAAAGTTGAAACAATAGAGAGAAATATCGTTCCCATTGTTGAAAAGATCAATAAAAATAAAGAATTTGTTTTTATAATACCATCTTATAATAATGAATCTAATTATTTAAAAAATCTTAACTCTGTTTTAAATCAAACTTATCAAAATTGGAGAATAGTCTATGTTGACGATTGTTCCACTGATAAGACATACGATTTAGTATCTAAATATATTATTGAAAAAAATGTAGAGAATAAAGTAAAATTATTGAAAAATGATAAAAATATGGGACCCGCATATTCTCGCAATGTAGCGTTTAAAGAGTGCAAAGATGATGAGATATGTTGTTTATTAGATGGAGACGATTGGTTGTATGATAGTAATGTGTTAGAAAAGTTGAATAGATTGTATTTAGATAATGATTTATTGGTAAGTTACGGTGGTACATATAAATATGAGAATGGTAAATTGAATAGCAGAGAGAAAACAATTGTACCATTTCCAGAAAATATTGTTAAAAATAATAGATATAGACAACATCCATGGACAGTTTATCCATTAAGAACTGGAAAAGCAGAATTATTTAAAAGTATTCCTGAATATTATTTGAAAGATGAAGAAGGAGAATGGATAAAATGTTGTACAGATATGGCAATAATGTGGTGGGTATTGGAACGATGTGATGGTAAATTTATGGTTAATAATTTTCCAACCTATGTATACAATGTTGATAATACTAATAAATATATTACCAGTTATTATCGTAGAAAAGAAGATAAGAGTTGGGAAATATATCGTGAAAAGGTTATGAAACAATTGATTGGATATAAGTGTAAAAAATATGTGATATCTGATGATCAGATAAAATTCAATAAATATTTAGAAGATAATAAAATTGATCAAATCTGTATATCTAAATCATTATCAGGATTTGATAGAATTAAAAAGATATATAATTTGAATAATTATAATCCAAATAGTAATCAACAGGCTCTATTTTTTGGGGTTTATGATTTGAAAGATTTACGATCTATTATAAATTATAAAGGAAATGTATATGTGATTTTTGGTGGAACAGATTGTGATACTCGTGTACAAATTTCAATTAATATTATGAAGAAGTTAAAACAATTAAAAAATATTACATATATTGCACAATCAAAAGATATTGAATTGCGCTTAAATAATCAAGAATTTAAATGTGTATATTTATATTTGAATTTGGTAAATTATAAAATTTTTAAACCAATTTATGAAAATATTGAACGTAAATATATTTATATATATGATGGACAAGGAACAATAACTGATATAAAAAAAATAATATATAATAATACATTGATTGAAGAAGTAAAACAACGATTACCAGAGTATGAATATATTCATAGTAGTTCATTAAATCAAATACCTTATGAAAAAATGCCAGAAATATATGCAAAATGTTTTATTGGTTTGCGATTAACTGAAAAAGATGGTGCATGTTGTACAAGTCAAGAGTTAGAAGCAATGAATATACCAATAGTTCACAATCAAAGTGAATATGGATTAAAATGGAATAATATAGATGATATTATAGATCATATTAACTTTGATAATATTAGTTCTGACAGTATTAATTTAATACATTGTGGAACTTTGATTGAAAATGAAAATATATTACAATTTATTGAAAAATTTTTACATATTTATAATAAAAATAATAATATTAGATTTACAATATTATATGATGATATAATAGGATCATTAAATTTTATACAAAAAATAAATGATTATATATTATATAAAAAAAATGGACTATTTATTAGAAAAACAATACATTATAAAACTTTAAAAAGTAATATTGGTATATGTTGTAGTGGAAATAATGGAATATATAATAATTATAAAATATATGATGAAGATAATTTATACAAAGTTACGGATACAATGGATTTAGATTTTTTATATAATACTAAAATTATACTAGTTAAAAAACATAATATTAAAAAACGAAAAGAAAAATATTATTATAGTCATAATATACAATTATCGAATTCTTCAATATATTTATATAAACAAAATATAATTAATAATAACTTAAAAGAATCTAGAATTACATTAACGAATTTAGATTCAAATAAAAAAATATTTGAAAAATTTTTATATGTAAAAAATACAATAAATACAGAAAAAAATGGATATATTGATAGTAATTTATATAAAATAGATATTATTAGTAATACAAATTTTAACAATGATAGTAAACCTATATTTATAACATTTGAACATTTATCTTATGAAAAGGTAAATTTAAATTATATTGATAAAGTTCATATTTTAGATTGGAATAATATTAATATTATTAATAATATTTCATTTAAAAATGCATATGTTGTAATATATAATATATTATTTAATAAAAATAATGAGAACATTTTTAAAAAATATATAAAAAATAATAATATTAAGTACTATATCTTATATAATAATAACTTTTTTATTGAAAATATTAGCAATATATTGTTAATTCTAAAAAAAAGATTGGCAAATAATTTTTTAATTTATTTTAATAATAAAATATGTTCTGAATTAGAATTAAGTGACAATTTTTTAAATTATAATAAAGTAGAAAAAATATATTGTTGTCTTGCATCATATCCAAAACGCAAAGATCTATTAACTACAACATTAAATACATTAGATAAAAATAATTTTAATGAAATTAACTTATATATGAATTTATATTCATTTGATTTTTGTTCTTATATATCAGAAAATTTTAATATTACAAATATATTGTTAGATAATTTAGGTACAACTAGAGCAGCTGGTAAATTTTTTTGGTGTAATCAATATAATAATTATTATTTTATTTGTGATGATGATATAAATTATCCCATTGACTATAAAGATATAGGTATGTTAAACATATTAAAAAATGATAATGCAATATATTCATGTTTAGGTGCAAGATTTAAAAAATATATTAATATATTTCCAGTATCATCACAAAGAATATTAAATATTAAATTTAGTGAATATTTAAATAAAAATACTAAAGTTCATTTAATTGGAACTGGTGTTTCATTTTTCAAATCAAAAAATACAAATTTTCCTAGCTTTGAATATTTTTTAGAATATGTTGTTTATAATGATGATTTGTTAGCTATATGGTGTAAAAAAAATAATATAGATTTATTTACTATTGAAAAAAAAAAAGGATGGATAAATTCTAACGATAATATGGAAATAGGATTATATGAAGAGAAATCAATAGATCCAGATAAATTGGATCTATTAAAAATGTATCAAGAATTACAGTGGTAATAAATAGAATTTAAATAAATTAGAAATTTTATGTATAAATTATAAAGAGTTTTATTATCTTGAATTAAGGAACCAACAATATTTGTATTTTTTAAATGAATTGAAAAAATTTTTATGTTAGAATTATTTTTATAAGTATATACATTTACATCGTTTGATGGGATTTTTTGTTTTTCAATTGAAATAATTTTAAAAATAATTAATTCAAAGTCACTTTTAATTATATTTTTTAAAGTATTGTAAAGTAATTCATAATTTTTATCAACATCAATTCTTATAATAAAAATAATTTTTTTTGATGATATTTTTTTAAATCGTTCTACACATCTATTAAAATAATTTAAATTTTTATTAGGACAATGATGTACAAATATATTACCATATTTTTTATGAGTACATAGTTCATTATTTTCATTACAATTATCATTTAAATTTAAGTTTTCAATGTTAAATAAATTTTCATAATTATTATTTAAAATATTTAAAATATTATTAAAATTAAATAATTGCAACCAATCAAATGGATAAGATGCATTTTTTAAATGTAAAAATTTTAAGAATCCTGCTGGAAAACAGTTTAATCCTAGTGATATAAAATTAAAGTCATTCAATAAACATTTATATAAATATGATTCAAGTAATATATTTTTAAATTTATGATTTTTTAAAAGATCACAATTTAATTTATAATTTTCATTTTCAATTTTATCTAATAGATAATAATTTTTATTTATAACTATTATAATTTTGATAATATTTAATTTATCAATATTTTTTAAATGATCAACATTAATATTATATTTATTTTTTAAATAACTTATTATATTATTTTCATTTATATTAAATCCTTGAAGATCAAAACAGTTAATAAATATAATATTAGGTTTTATATTTCGTAAATATTCATATGGTTGATTTAATATTATAGATATATTTATATGATATATATTTATCTTATTAGAAAAAGTATGATTTTTTATATCCAATATTGAGTTTAATGTATCATCGAATAAAATTCTTAACATATAATATATATATGGAAAAAAAAGTATGTATATTTTTTGATTGTCATGGAAGTCAAATTTTTAAATATTTAATCAATAATAAAGAATTTATAAAATTATATTCACTAGAATATAATAATTTGATAACAATTAATAATTATGTAAATGATAATAAATATTCAAATAATAGTGAATTGATAGAAGAACATAAATCAATCATAAAAAATACTGATATTTTAATTTTACAAATTATAGAAAAAGATAGAGGTTATTTAAATAATGAGGAAATAATTAAACTTTGTAAAAAAGATTGTGTAATAATTAAAATACCTCATTATAGAAATAGTATATATGAATATTTAAATATGGGAGGTAGAAATGATGATTATAAAATTTTTAAATTTCATCCTGAATTAAAAAATAAGTGGGAATTATTAAATAAAATTAAAAATATTAACGATGTGATTTCAACCATAAGTATAATAAAGAATGAAATTAGAAGTATGAATAATATTTCATATAATATTGAAGAAATGAAAACAAGTTTAAAAAATAAATATGATGAATTTGAAAAAATAGATAATCAATCAGATATAAAAATGTTAGATTTTTATAATAATAATTATAAAAAATATAGATTATTTAATTCTCGTTCTTATCCATCATCAGTATTTTTTTATGAATTAACAAATAGAATTCTTAATAAATTAAATATAAATTATATTGAAGAATTTGTTGATACACATTTTGCAGAAAATAAAGTTGAACCAATTCCAGATTATTGGCATAAATTTTGTGATTTCAATTTTAGTAAGAAGATATATATATATGATATAGAAATAGAAGAATATGAATGGTATTATTTATTATTATTGTCTTCTGATATCAATTATTTAAATTCAAAAGAGGAAATACTGAGGTTATTAAATATGATAAGAGAGTAAATAAAATATATTATTTTTTTACAATATTCGTATGATCTTCACGCATCAAATTTCGCTCTTTAATTGTCGCTTCCAATAAACCATGTTCGCTCTCATTATCTTTCATATAGTGCAACAGTGCATTGGTATCTTTGGGAAAACAGTATCCACCATAGCTCAATTGTCCATCTATACCAGGTACTAGTGTGTGCATAGGATTGATCCAACCATTTTTTAACATTAAATTCTTGATAGTTTCATAATTGGTTCCATTTTTTTGACAAAGTTGATACAATTCATTGAAAAATTGTATCTTCACTGCATAAAAACAGTTAACAAATGATTTCATTGATTCAGATTCTGTAGAATTACATATAGAAATATCAGCATCTGAATATAATGTTGAGAAAAATCCTGTTAATTCAAAAATATCTTCATCTTCAACACCTAAACCTTTTCCTAAAACAATATGTTTTTGATTATGAAAGTCTTCAAATGCAGTCGCCGCTGTTAAAAATTCAGGTTTATGGACAAATTTCAATGTAGGATATTTTCTTCCTAAATTAACAGTAGTTTCTGGTTCAACTGTACTTTTAATGACAACTAAACCTTGGTAATTATATTCAACCAATTTTTGACAAGTTTCATAGATGGGTTCTTTATCATATTGATTAGTTTCTTCATTAAAAAGTGTTGGTAAAGATAAAAACATAAATTTACTATCTAAACACTCTTCAAAAGTGTTGTAATCTTTGTATTTATCGTAAGCAAAAACATTAACACCTTTGAGCTCAAAGCTTTTTTTCATGGCTCCACCGACGAACCCGAGACCGATTATAGAAACTTTCATTATATAAACTATTATAGAAAAAAAACTTTATATAGAATACATTTTTTTATTTTGATAAAATTTATATAAAAATTATGTTTATTATTTAAGTAATAATGGACATAAAAACGAGTAGTTAACTTATCTGCGTCTACCTGAACGGGAACCTCCCCTTCTACCTCCTCCCATAGATCTTCT
>Ga0233413_10000585_pt1 | contig 17263 bp, 20 predicted proteins | sample Na_anoxic_6_MG_FD_189019 | JGI IMG/M metagenome (GOLD analysis project Ga0233413, IMG submission 189019) | Seawater microbial communities from Saanich Inlet, British Columbia, Canada - Na_anoxic_6_MG | ecosystem: Environmental > Aquatic > Marine > Inlet | place: Canada: British Columbia... | reverse complement strand
GCAGATCAAGAAGATCAAGAAGATAAGCCATCGGCAGATCAAGAAGATCAAGAAGATAAGCCATCGGCAGATCAAGAAGATCAAGAAAACAAGTCATCGGCAGATCAAGAAGATCAAGAAGATAAGCCATCGGCAGATCAAGAAGAAACTATATAATATAATTGAAAATCTAAACCAAAGTACTATTTAAAAATTCTTTAAGATGTTCTTTTGTCGGTTTCGCATCATATTCAATAACTTGATTACCTTTCAATAATTTTATAGTAGGATAACCTTCAACCTTATATTTATCTGCTAAATCTGGATTTTCTTCGCCATCGATTTCAACAAAATTAATTTTGTATCCATTAAATGTTTTACCTTCGCCATATTCTTCTTTTAATTCACTCCAAATAGGTATAGCATTTTTGCTATGAGGACACCATTGAACTGTAAATATATATAATTCTACTTCCTTATTTCCATCACTACCAGAATCCTCGTTTTCATCTGTAGTTTCTTTTGAGTATTCATTATTTGGTATAAATTTTTGATCTACCATGGGGGTGACATATTTATTATATAAATATCCGGCGACTATTAAGAAAATAATAATGACTAATAATATCATCCAGAATCTTACACTAGTAACTAAGTTGTATGTATGTGATTGTATGGTTTCTAACATTTTATATGTATTTTCTATATATAAAATGTTGAATTAATTAACGAATATATTCTCGGTTGTTTTTCGGGGGGTTTTAATTGTCGACCATTTTTTTGTGTTATTTCCATATTTCCCTATTTCTCTCTATTTGTTATATTTCTATTCTTAAATTGCTATTAGTTGACAACATTTACTTTCTATTATTCTTTGTCTACGATGTTAATACACATATAAATAATAAATAAGAATACAATAATAGAAAATAATGTATTTAATGCAAAATTATTGCGTACTATTGCTAAATTGGGGTTGACAAACATGTTTTTTATTTCTAGTAAAGAAGCCGAAGATACTACGTTTATGTATAGTGAATATGATAATAATGCAATTCCGATAAATTGTATAATATAATGTTTTAGTCCGTCTTGTTTAAGAGGTCCTATTACAAAAAATAAAATTAATAAAATAGATATTGTATTTAGATAAAATGTAATTTTTGTATTGTCGCAAAAGTCTTGATATACTTTAGTGTGTGTATTTTCCATTATATTATATGTGTAAAGTTTTTTCTCTAAATAATGTAATATGAAATCTAAAACTACGAAAGCTAATTCAAAATATAATATAAAAAATAAAACATCCAAGAAAAGTGGAAATGTGCGTAGAAAGAGAGTATTTACCAAAAAGCATTACAGTGCAGGCGATGGTTTTCAAACAAGTATATGGGGACCACCAGTATGGCATTTTCTTCATACAATCAGTTTTAATTATCCAGTGAAACCTAATTATAACGATAAGAAAAATTATCGTAATCACATGTTAAATTTAGTAAATGTATTACCTTGTAAATATTGTAGAGATAATTTAAAGAAAAATTATAAAGTATTTCCACTAACTATGAATTGTATGAAAAACCGCGAAACCTTTTCAAAATATGTTTATAAGTTACACGAAAGAATAAATAAAAATTTAGGCAAAGATTCAGGTTTAACATATTGTGATGTGAGAGAAAGATACGAACATTTTAGAGCAAGATGTACTGAAGAAAAACCAAAAGTATTTAAATTTGAAAACAAACATAATAAAACACGTAAAAACAAAAAAGAAAAAGGTTGTACTGAACCTTTATATGGAAAAAAAGCAAAATGTATTTTAAAAATAGTTCCAAGAGAGGAAAAATGTAAGACGTTTCAAATAGATGAAAAATGTAAGAAGACGCGTTAATAATTACGATAATAATTAGAAGAATAATCATAAAAAATATCATGGAGATGAAAATAAAATATCGTTATATTTTATAATGTCTGATACATGTCCTATTGACCCTACAAATGCTATTAATAAATTAAAAATAGAGAATAAAAGTGTAAATGCTATTATATCTGATATAAAAAATAGTGGATTATTAGAAACATGTCCTGTAATTCCTGATATGATTGGTGGTAAAAGAAGAAAATCTAAATCTAAATCTAAATCTAAAACTACTTCTGGTTCTGAGAAAAATAAAAAACATATGAAAGGTGGTGCATCGTTAACCGCAAGACAACTTACTACCGTAGTTCAATCATTCTTGGTACTAGTACTAGGGTATATGTCAATGAGTTCAAACGTAGCTATGGAAGGAATAGTAAATGGTATAGTTGCTATATATTCAGGACAATGTGGAACCATGAATAATAAATTATGGGGTTTATTTGGTCTAGGGAATCCAATATGTGCTTCGTGGAATAGATTAATGACTATAGTAGGTAATGCATTTTTAGGAGATGCTACATCAATTGCTACTTTATCTGGTATAGCCGGTATAACTTTAGCACTACCATATGGTACATTAGGTATGATTAATATAGGTACTTATTACATTGCTACTAAATTACCACCTCAGTTATTACCTGAAAGTGAATTACAACTATTACGTCAAAATGCGATAGGTGGCGTAAAAGAAATTGAAACTGCCGGAGCAAGATTAACTACCCAACAACAAGGTACATTATCCGGATTATTATCAAAAGTAGGATTAAGAAGTTCTATACCATCCATAACTAGTGGAAATGAAGACAGTGATGCATTGAAGATGGAAGGCGGAAAAAGAAAATCACGCAAAGGTAGAAAAAATAAGACACGAAAATCTACACATTCAAGAAAAGCTAAAAAAATTGGAAAATCTAGAAAAACTAGAAATGCTAGAAAAACTAGAAAACACTAAATTATCCAAAACTGGGATTCATAATTCATAATTCATAATTCATAATATGTAATTTCACATTAGTTACATATTATGTTCGACATATTTGTATATTTACATACCGAATTGACTGAAATCTGCTAAAACAGGTCTGGGTAAATATTCATCGTTGGCACTAGAATAGTTAGGAACTTTCTTACATTCAAATGCAGGTTCAGGACATCTTGCGCATGCGGGACAAGGGGGACATTTTTCTTGTCTAGGACATGCTGATTGTTGAGGACAAGCAGGACATACAGGAGGAACAATTTCAGATTTTAAAATATATAAATCTTCCTGGCCTGGTGGAATGGAAGAACGAGGAACGCTTTGATCGTTTACATTACTTGTTCCATTACTTGTTCCATTACTTACATGAACTGTTTTACCATTAGGTCCAGACACAACAGTTGCATTTTTTCCATAAACTTCTTCATAAGAATTGCCATTTACTGTTTTACTAGAAGCAGTTGTAGGAGCAGAGGAGGGATATTGTCCCATAGCATATTCATTTAATATAGATTCCTCAGTCGCATTTTCTAATACCATATCACTCTCTTGTTTCTTTGTTTGGTTGGTTTCACCTATATTTTCCATACCTTCACGCATAAAACTTCCTAAACAACTGCAAAATATTAGTGCTAATAATAAAATAATAAATAAATGTATTTTTTGAAACTTCATATCTATATTATAATCTAAGAAAAATTAAAAATTGAAACCAGTAATTACACGCGTAGTATTTCAAGTTATAATACATATTACTATTTAAAGTATTATATTCACATTTACTTAATAAATACCCATAATTTATGCCTAGATCAAAGCAAACACCTCTTGCAAAACATTATGATGAAAAATATGAAATTAATAACCTTTTAGAAATAGGTATCGACGAAGCAGGAAGAGGTCCATTGTTTGGACGTGTATATACTGCAGCTGTAATTTTACCTAAACATGACAATTTTGATTTTAAAAAAATGAAAGATAGTAAAAAATTTAGTAGCGAGAAAAAGATAAATGAAGTAGCAGAACATATAAAAGAACATGCTGTAGCATGGGCTGTAACATATAATGATGAAACCACCATTGATAAAATTAACATTCGGCAATCTGTATTGAAAAGTATGCATGAAAGTATAAGAACCGTAATTACCGATACATCATATGCAACAGATAGTTATGGTAATATTGTAGAAGATAAAGAAGATAAAGAAGATAATGAAGATAATATGCATGGGAAAAGTGAATCTAGTTATTTCTTACTAGTAGACGGAAATGATTTCAGACCATATATGCGTTATACAGAAGAAGGATTAATGCCAGTAAACCATGTATGTATTGAAGGTGGTGATAATAAATATTGTGCTATTGCTGCAGCATCTATATTGGCTAAAACCGAAAGAGATAAATATATACATGATTTATGTAAAGAGAATCCTGAATTAGTTGATAAATATGGTATAGATAAAAATAAAGGATATGGTACAAAACAACACATAGATGGAATAAAAAATAACGGCATTAGTAAATGGCACCGTAAGTCGTATGGTATTTGTAAAGATTATTGTTGAATATTATATTTATTGCTATGTTATACGAATAATATATTTATTCCGTGTCATAGTGGTTGAATTTTTCCATGAAACATGTAATAAACGGAGGTTCTTCACAATTTTGTATATGCTTAAACAAAACATCTTTGCTTCCAATGCAAATTAAATTATGCGTTGGTCTAGATATAGCCGTATGTGCTAATTTTTTTCTATTACTGCCAGTTAATAAACTGCTATGGTTAGAAGAACAAATAAATACAATAACCTTTTTTTGACTACCTTGAAATTTATGAACCGTACAACAGTAATTTAATGCAAATTTATCATACAAATTATCATAATTTATTGCTTCCCTATTTTTAATAGTTGCGCTATCATCGTCATAGTAAACAATAGCTTCATTTTTTCTATTATATTTACGATTGGTTGTATTATTCTTATTGTTGTTATTGCTCCGTTTGTTCTTATCAAAATGAATAATTCCAGTATCACCATTCACTCTAATAATATCTTGTGTGTAATCATTCTCTTTTCTTATTACATAATCACCGTGTTTAAATATAGAATGACATATCTCTTCATCGGGATTACATATGATTTGTAGCATTTTATTCATTTCATATACACCCCCTGCACCATCTCCTCGTTCATTATTGTTTTCAGGACTAATAACAGCAATGTTTTCTTTTCCAAATTCTTCCACTATTTGAGTAAATATATGGCTAGTTTCATGTTTATTTTTAAAATCATGCTCTATAAACCTAGCAATATTCCCGTCAAAATTGTCTATAGATAGTTTATTATTTTTTAAGTCTAATATACAATCTTTTAATGTACCATTGTCTTGACGTTTAATTTCGTCTAGCTCATTTGTATTGAATAAACCAGATTTCATAATACATTCAAAAGGTCTACCTAATCCAACTGGTGGTAATTGTTCTATGTCACCTACTAATATTAATTTGCAAGTAGTTCCATCGCTGTTAAAATATTTGCACCATTTCAGTAAATTATCAAATAAATATATATCAATCATAGATGCCTCATCTACTATAATCATATCAATATTTCTAGGAAGGTTGTCGTCTTTATTATCTGTTTTTTCTTTTTCATTTTCATTTTCATTTTCATCATTTGAGTTTTCATCATTTGAGTTTTTTTTAGCGATCTTTGGAAATGTATTTAATACACATTTATGAATGGTTCCACATACATTTTTATTTTTAATATTAATGCATTTATCTAGTAGTCCTTTAATAGCCTTACCTGTAGGTGCTAGTAGAGAAATATTATATACATCAGATTGTTTTGTATTGTATATACTATTATAATATTCAATAATACATTCTACAATAGTTGACTTACCTGTTCCGGGTGGACCCGTGATGTTATTTTGTTTATTTATAATACTATCAATGATAGCTTGTTTTTGTTTTTCTGTGAATTCAAAACGTTTACTTGGAGTGTTTATAAGTTTTGTTTTATTTTCTTCAAATGAACTAATAAATTCTCTTATTCTTGCTTGTTCTTGTTCTTGTTCTTGTTCTTGTTCTTGTTCTTGTTCTTGTTCTTGTTCTTGTTCTTGTCCTTCGTTCATTTCAGACGACGGGTGAAATATATCCATAAATTTATCACCTACTTTTGTTTCAAAATCGATAAATGCTTGAATAGTGTACATATTATTATTAATTTTATGGGGTATTAATAGTTTATTAAATAGTTTATTTTCGAAACTATCTTTGTATTTTGTTAATTTATTATTTTTACACAGATCATCTAATAAATACCCCCATGTTTGTGTATAGGATTTATCATTATAGTTAATATATTTAATTTTTGTCTTGAAGAAACTACCTCCGTTATCTTGAAGACAGGATATACACCATTTTTTTAGATTTTTTAACACAATCGACGGATTTTCTTTAACATCTATATTTTTTAATTTTAATATATGAATACATTGATTAAATGTAATACACCTATTTTCAATGTCAATTATATCAAACGGTCTATCTAACATATTTCTTAAGAAAAATTTATGGTCTTTTTTGAATGTTATCACATTCAAAATTTTTGTAAATGTAGTAAACGTAATTTTGTCACGTTTTATTTTCTTCCCATTAGACTTATTTTTTTTGTCTAGATTTTCTATTACTTCATCATATCCATATATAATAAATAATATGAATTCCACAAACGTTTTATCTTCATAGTAGTATTTATTTTTGGTAATGCTTTCCAATTCTTCAACAAAAACGTCTATATTGATTATTGTTATTTTTTGATAACTTCGTTGTTTATCTATTAATTTTGTCAATGTACTAATATATTCTCCTGCAAATTCCTCTGCTAACTTTTCATTTTTATTATATATAAATTTCTGCAAATTATCAGATTTTAGTTCTTTCACAGATTTTATTTTTAATAAAGAAGACATAACAAGCTTTGATGATTATAATAATTAATGGCGGATATTTAAATAATCAATTTTTTGCAATAATAAAAATAGAAAAAATAAAAAATTGAAACAATAATATATAATTTGCAACGCGTTAATGATTCATAGATACATTCCATTGATTAGAAGATCAGTAAAACAATCATCTTACCAAAAAATGCAGCAAAGTATTGTTAATTGTGTTTCTGATAACACTGATATTGTGGTTAATGTTAATACTAACCCCTTTCATGCATTTACCAGCCAAATTAGAAAACAACGTGAAAAGGAAGTCCGTACCAACATTTGGGAGAACTCTGTCTTTGTTGATCTACCAAAACTTCAAAGTAATAATGTTGGTAATGTAGGCGAAGATTTCATGCAAGCAATTTGTCAAGGTGTCGGTATTTCGTGTAGTATTGATGGAGTATCAAATAAACAATTAGGTGGGGGAGGAAAAGATGGAATTATTATGGATCGTACTGTCGAAATTAAAACAGCTCATCAAGGGTCAAAAACATCCAGTTTTCAACACGAACTTGGAGAAAAACCATGGCTATCTGAATTCATGATATTTATTGACGTTGCACCACAGACATTATATATTACCATTTTCAATAATTTTAGTGAAGATGTATATAAAGGACATGGTAAATTAGAACCTGTATTTCCAACGAAATCGGTAACTTGGAGAAAAAACCAAGGTGCATTTAAATTAGACACCACAGTAGCTATTAACGAAACCAATTGTCAAGGTGATAATCCATATACGTTTAAATTGGTATCAGATTCAACGTACGACGATTCGTTGAAGAACTTCCTCGTTGCTCGCATCAAGTAAATATACATACAAAACAAAAAATATGGACGAACAAAAATATGGACGAACAAAAATATGGACGAATAAAAATATGGACGAACAAAAATATGGACGAATAAAAATATGGACGAATAAAAAATTGATCCATATTTTTTGTTACATGTATAAAGAAAGCAAATTCACATAAAGTTAAAAAGCATCCAAGTAATAAATTCGCAATTATGAAAGTATTGGTTTTCGATACAGAAACGTCTGGTCTACCTACAGAAAGAAATGCAAGTATTTACCAATTGGAAAAATGGCCTCATATTTTACAATTGTCTTATATTGTCTATGATTCGGAAACAAATGATTTATTAACAGTAGAAGACGACTATATAAAAATAGAAGATGATGTGCCAATTGATCCAGAAAGTGAAAAAATTCATAAAATAACCAGAAATATGTTGCAAGAAAAAGGAATATCTATTCGAGATGCATTAAACAAGTTCAATCATTGGTCTGATAAAAGTGATCTATTAGTAGGACACAATGTATCATTTGATAAGAGAATGGTAATGGTAGAAGGTTTACGTAATATAATACGTATAAATATACATGATACGTATTGTACGATGAAAAATTCGATTGAATTGTGTAAAATACCAAGGGTTGGAAAAAATGGCGAAACATATCTTAAATATCCAACACTTACAGAACTTCATATCGAATTATTTAAAACTAAACCAAAAAACACACACAATGCGTTGATCGATATATTATTATGTATGCGTTGTTTTTGCAAAATTGAATTGCGAAAAGATATTTCCAGAATAAACAGAACAATTCGTCTTATGTTAAGAGAAACCTGTTAAGCAGAACACATTTCACAAACTTCTTCTTGTTCTGGATTAATAGTAGTTACATTGGTATTATTTGTATTATTTGTATTTTTTTTCTCAGGCTCGATAGTAAATTGTTGGGCTTGATGTTTTGCTTTACGTCTTAAATAATAAATACCGGTTTTAAGACCAGCTTCCCAAGAATAAAAATGCATTGACGTTAATTTCTTATAATTCGGTTCTTCAATCCATAAATTTAGACTTTGACTTTGACATATAAATGCTCCTCTATCTTTTGCCATGTCAATAATATGTTTCATAGGAATTTCCCATACAATTTTATATTTATCTTTTACATGTTGTGGAATATTATCTATTTTTTGTATGCTTCCATTATTAGAAATAATTAACGTTTTCATTTCATCATTCCATAATTTAAGTTCAATTAATTCTTTCATTAAATATTTATTTACAATAACAAATTCTCCAGCCAATGTACGACGACTGTAAAGATTACTAGTAAACGGTTCGAAACATTCATTGTTACCTAAAATTTGTGATGTACTTGCAGTTGGCATAGGTGCTACACTAAGAGAATTTCGAACACCATATATTTTAATGTCTTCACGCAACTTATTCCAGTCATAACGACCTGGAGTAGGTGTAACATTCCACATATCAAATTGAAAAATACCCCGTGACAGGGGGGACCCTTCAAACGTGCTATAGCTACCGACTGTTGTTTTTTTGTCATCCATTAATCTCCACATGTTTTTTTCATGTTCGTTAAATAAATCGTATACACTTGTATCGATTACTGTTTTACTATAACGTTTTTCTTCTACAATAGAATACCTTTCTTTTGACAGTTCCATGGATTGTTCTAAAGATGCATGATAAATGGTTTCAAATACTAGTTTATTAACTTCTTTTGCTTCATTACTATGAAATGGTATATCCATGAGTGCAAATACATCTGCTAATCCTTGAATACCAATACCAACAGGTCTATGTCGAAAATTACTATTTTTTGTTTTTTCAGTTGGATAAAAATTAATATCAATTACTTTATTTAAATTGTCTGCTACCACTTTTGTTACTTCGTGTAATTTGACATAGTCGAAGGTTTTGTCTTCATTTACAAATTTTGAAAGTCCAATACTAGCTAAATTACATACAGCAGTTTCTGTATCATCACTGTACTCAATAATTTCAGTACATAAATTAGATGATTTAATGGTACCAATATTTTTTTGATTCGATTTTTTATTACATGCGTCTTTGTATAATATATATGGTGTACCAGTTTCCATTTGACTATCTAATATCTGATACCATAGATCGCGTGCATCTAATTGTTTTTTCCCTTTATTTTTACTTTCATAATCTGTATATAATTTAGCAAACTCATCTCCATACACATCAGACAGACCGGGGCATTCGTCAGGACACATTAACGTCCATTTGCCATTTGTTTTTACACGTTCCATAAATAAATCTGGTATCCAAAGAGCATAGAATAAATCACGTGCTCTCATTTCTTCATCACCGTGATTTTTTTTCATCTCTAGGAAATCTTCTACGTCTGCATGCCATGGTTCAATATAAATAGCAAAACTACCATTTCGTCTTCCACCACCTTGGTCGACATAGCGTGCAGTATTATTAAATACTTTCAGCATTGGAACAATTCCGTTAGATGTACCATTCGTACCACGGATGTGACTTCCTTTTGCACGAACATTATGAATATGTAATCCAATTCCACCGGCCCATTTTGATATTTGGGCGCAGTCAGATAATGTATTATATATTCCAGCAATGCTGTCTTTTTCCAATGACAATAAATAACAAGAACTAAGCTGTGGCTTAGGCGTACCTGCATTAAACAATGTGGGTGTCGCGTGTGTAAAATATTTTTGTGACATTAATTCATACGTGTTTTTTACCTTTTCAATATTATCCCCATGGATACCAATAGCTGCGCGAAGCCATAAATACTGTGGTCTTTCTACAACAATACCACGAAACTTCATTAAATAAGCACGTTCCAATGTTTTAAATCCAAAGTAGTCGATTAAATTGTCACGATCATGTACGATCATTTTGTCAAAAATTTCTTTGTTTGTTTCAACCGTTTCAAAAAATTGTTTATTTATGAGTGGTGTATGATTATTATGAATATCCTTGTAATTATATAGTTTTTTCATAACTGAAAAAAAAGAATCGTTCGTATTTTTATGGTGATTTGAAATTATTAAGCGACTTGCTAACGTAGCATAATCTGGATGCTGTACGCTTAATGATGCACATTGTTCTGCAGTTAACTCGTCTATTTTACTAGTTGGAATACCATCATATAATTGATCGATGACTTTCATAACAAATGTTGTATAATTCAGTTTAACGCTTGCTTCATTGCCGATGGTTTTAACGCGTTTTAATATTTTATCAAAGCCAATTGTTTCGTATTTGCCGTTTCGCTTTAGTACACGCATCTCATTTTCATTCCCTGCCATTAGTTAATCATAAAAAAATAATTTTAAATCATTGTTTAAATGTTTAAAAATCATCTTCCTGTGGAGTACAACTATTTTCAAAACATAGACCTATAGCAAATATAGCAGTTATACATATAATAATCAAAAAAAATACTCCTACAAAAAACATAATATATATCTGTGTATAAGTTTATATTAGTTCAAAATATATTTACTATACATACTATATTTACTATACATACTATATTTACTATATTTACTATACATACTATATTTACTATATTTACTATGCAAATAAAATGTATAGTAAATATATAATGAGTATCATTAAAACCGTTAAAAAAATATTAAATGACACATTTGTAAATAAAAAAATGATTTTTCTAATTTTAGCATTGTTATTTGCAGTAATAAGTATTCCATTTGTAAGAAATAATAGTGAAGAATTCACTAATTTAACACCTGGTGTATACCCATTAAGTACAGAAGTACCTTTATTAAATGAATATCCTTTAAAAAATACAAATATGCTTTCCAATAATACAGCAGAAGATAATTCAGCTTATTATCCAGTATTTGATTCTTCATATAAACAAATAACAAATAATATAAAATATTGGGCAAGTCCGAACAACGGTAAATGTAGCCCCCCTGATTTTTGCGGAGCACTATATAAAAATAAAGAAATAAGCAAGTATACGAGCCCAGCACCTATTTCATTTTCTTCACCAGATATTAGAGTAAATTTTTACGATTCCCATAAATTATTGTGCGATAATGACAATGACAATAATGAGGAGTAAATTCATAACTTATCAACCACATGATTTCGTGTAAATATTACATATCAAATTTTGTATCGATATATATAATTTGCTTTTGTAAATTATTTGTATTAATTAAACAATTTGTATTATTATTATTATTATCATCTACCAAAGAATTCGATCTGGAAATACGTGATTGTTTTTTTGGAAGTCGGTGTTCGTATCCATCTACACGTTCTTTTTCAATAATATTCCATACTTCTTCTATTTTAGAAATCGCGTTATCAAACCATAATTTATTACGCAAAACCAAAATACACGAGTATTCTTCTAATCTCCAATAAATATGTTTAACCCACGTTAATTGTTTATTTTTTTCCATAATAGACTCTTCCCATAGATCAAATTCTCTTTTAGATAAGTATAGAGGCATATATTCGTAATGTGGTTTACCATCTTTCATAAAATAGATGATAATTCCTTTTAATTCGTCGTCATTTGAATATGTGAAATCTCCGTCATTTACAAAATCTGCTTCACATTCATATTCTTTGAATACTGTTTCCAGAAAATCGCATTCGTTTAAATTACATGTTTCCATTTGCAGTTGCATTTGAATCCAATAATCTTCTTTTGGGATACCATTAATTTCTCTAGTAGTTGGATTTTTTATTTCAAGCATTCGTCCATATAATGGAGAATCTTCTTTTACGTTTATTCCATCTGGCGATGCTCCTAGAAAACTATATTTTTGGTGCTTTATACACCCATAATCTTTTATTTTTGTATCATACATATTCTCGTAAAACATGATAGATACATCTTCATATTTGTTACCATGATGCATAGGTGTATTTGTATTTACATAATCATATTTACTTACATCTATTGGTTTGCATTTTTCAACAATTAGTTGATTAATAGTTGACTGGCTTTTAAATGCTTTCCAAGCAGAACTAGCCGTAATTAAATTATTGCGGAATATATACCAGTCGATTGTTCTTTGTTCTGGTTGGGGGATATTTTCTATATATCGAATTTTATTTTTCATAGATTCGTAATTTGGTGCTTTCCGTATAAATGTATTTTCGTAAGAGCGTTGTGGATAATATTTTGAGAAATATATTTTATATGTTTTATCATATAATTTTTCCATCTCTTCTTCCGCGCGTTTTAACATATCTTGCTTATCAAACAATTCGCTAATCGTAATAAATATATTTTTAAAAACATATTCTCTCATATTATCATTAAAATAAGGAGAGCTAAAGCCAAGAGGGTCGTTTGTTATAAAATTATCTATTAGATTACCGATAGATAATGATATTTCATCAGCATCTTTCTTACAAAAGACAGGTTTAATACTAAAATTTTTAATAATATTGTGCAGGCTGCTTAATTGATTACTGAATAACATAATGTGTTGATATAATATAGTTATTTATTTTTATATTATTTATATCAATTTTATCATATTATTTCATAAATAGTTTGTTATTATTTGCATTTCCTACTATTTACCCGTTGCATGGAGTGGTTATTTTGGCTACACGTTCTTTTCTTCTTTGGACGTGTTTCCCAGCCTTAACTTATTTTTTTTTGGTGCAAGAGATTTAACCGTTGATTGGCGTTTATCACATCGCTTTAATGTAAATTTTTTACTAGTGTTATTAAATAAAAGTGAAGGAATAGATTCTATTTTACCACTTTCTTTATTATAAATAACTTCTTTGATTTTTAATAATCTTTTTCGATCTAAATTATTAGAAAGAAATGCCAATAAATCTTGCTTATCGTTCGAAGTATATTGGTTTTTTTCACAATACTCTTCTGAAAATTCTGCAAATTTAAGTAACTTCGTAGTTTTATCAAGCTTAGTCCAAGGTTCGCTATTTTTTGCTTTCTTTTCACCTTCTAAAAATATGTCTAAATTAGACATATTTTCTACGGTTTCTTTTTTTTCGTCTAGGTTACCATTTAAAAGCATCGACTTATATTTGATATTTTTTAATTCGACGCATTCATTACTCATTATATAGTTATATCGTTGTTAGTTTATATTATTTTAAAATAATATAAATAAATAAGTATATCTTTGAGTTTTGATGAAATCGATAGATATACTAGGTAAACGCAATATAGATAAAATAAATAAGGTAAAAAATCCTGTAAGACGATGTATTGATAAATGGAAAGTAGACGATGTGTATTTTGCACATAATAAACAAGTTGAAATAGTCAACAGTCTTTATGTCAATCAACCACATGAGTATGAAAAAATAGTGAAGAGAGAAGTCGAGAAAAAAATAGGAGGATATAAAAGCCAAGATATACGAAATAACATATTGGATTTAAATCGATTAATTTCTCTCGACCAGGTTTTAGAAAAATTAGTGGTGAGTAAAATGAAGTGTTGTTACTGTAAAGATAACTGCGATATTTTATACAAAGATGTGCTTTATAAAAAGCAATGGACGCTAGACAGAATAGATAATGATTACGGTCATAATAATAATAATGTTGTCATATGTTGCTATGAATGTAATGTTAAAAGAGGTGACATGGATTATGAACGATTTAAGCAAGGAAAATCTATAAAATTCATAAGAAAACAAGAATAAATATAAATTATTAGCGATGTAAATTATCAATAAATATAGTTAAAAATCTTCTAAAAAAATGAATATAAATGTATATGAATGAATATATGTTTTTAAAATGGTCGCCATCTATAAAAGAGTCATTTTACGAACAAAGTAAGAAAGATGAAAAACATAAAATTATAGGTACCAATGTAATGGAAACTATATTGCAAGAAGGAAACGAATTTATTAATAAACACGACAAACGCGAATCACAATTATCTCAGATCAACCAGAGAGAAATGATAGCGCAAACAAATATGAATCCTTTTTTCTCATCCAACTATTTAGAAGATTTAAAGGTGCAAGAAGATTTTTTAACACCACAAAATTCAAATATTCATATGGATTTTAAAAAATAATGCATATTCATATGGATTTTAAAAATAATGCATATGAATATGTAAAAATTTATATTTTAGTAAGAAAGTATTTAAATACAGAAATGATTAATAATATATTACATGCCTAATACTTATAGCACCCAAAATGATTTATTATTAAATAATTTATTAGAATTCTACAAAGTAAATAATAATATGGAGAGAATGATTAATATTATAAATGGCGAGTCTAGAATATCATTACGTATAATTGACTGGTTTGCAACAAATTATGCAAAAAAATATTTTACTATATATCAGTCGCCTGGAAAAGCAAATCGATTTAAAGTATATAATGATTACAAATTAAAACTGAAGGCTTATTCAAAGCGTAGATTCGACCCTTTTTGTAGATGGGATCGTATTAGTGTTCCATACAAAGACAATACTCAAGTGCAAACTACCATAGGACAATTAAATTTTTTTAAATGGGCAATTGAAAATAATGTAATAGAATATATCGAGTTAAATTATGCTTTAATTGAAAAGGACATGAATAGTCGAAATAGTACTGCCAAAAATAAGGGACCTCTAGATAAAAATAATAAGACTAGAAAAAAAAGGGAGGAATTATCTGTTTCCGCGTCTAGGAGTATCAAAAAAGAAAAGGTTGAAATTATTGTAAATTTCGATTAAAAATACAAATCGTCTATTACTATAGTAAATAAAGAAAGTAAATATGTAAACATTTAAATATTTAATTAGATATTTAATTAGATATTTAATTAAATGGGTAATCATACATCAATAGAACGAATTAATTTTGAAGATATACAAGAAACTATTCGCAATAAAGAAAAATATATAATTATTAATACGTTGCCGAATACAATGCAAGAATGTTTACTAATAAATACAATTAATTGTATACAAGAAGAACAAATAATAAATGGGCTAATTAAAAACAATGCTAACAAACATATTATTGTTTATGGGAAAAATGCCAATGACACTAGTATTTATGATAAATACGAACAGTTAATAAAGCTTGGATTCAATAATGTATTTGTATATACTGGCGGAATGTTTGAATGGTTATGTTTGCAAGATATTTATGGAGAAGAATTATTCCCAACTACGAAAAAAGAACTAGATATATTAAAATACAAATCCATCACTCAATTTTCAAAGTTATATTTATTAGATTACACCGACTAAAAAGAAAAATGAGACAAAACGCAGTTATGAGTTATATATCTTATAACTATGTTTCAGGTAGTTTGTTAGATGGACTTTTGTTATTTTCTTATCTATTATATCTGTAATTACATCTACTATATCCTCATAGGTATTTGGGCTTTCCTTTTTTATGTAGTGTTTTAACTGACTGAAAAATTCCTCAATTGCGTTTGTTTCTGGATGATACGGCACAGTATATAACAAATGGTTATGGTCTTCTTCTATCTTTTCTCGTATCAGTTTGGATTTATGTATTACGGCATTATCCATAATAATCAAGTGATTTTTATATTTATTTGAAATATTATCATTGTAAAACTCTAAAATATCTACTGTTTTTAGACCACCTATCCTTTGAGGATATAGTTTCCAAGCAACCACTTTATCGGCACTAATCGCACATAATAAATTAAACCGTTTATATGGGTATTTATTTGTCTTTTTCAATACTCGTGTTCCACTTTTACTACGACCATAAGTAAGCATCATATTCAAATAAATAGAACTTTCATCCATACATATCGTTTTGGAATAGTCATATTTCGTATTGAGTGTATTATAAAAAGTATCTAAATCTTGTTTTTCTTGTCCTTCTCGTTTTTCAGGGTAGTATTTACTACGCAATCGTTTCCGTGTAATTTTATTTTTGGAAAGAATATTATGAATAGTCATAGACGATAAACGAATATTGAACTCTTCCTTCACTAATCGTGATAATTCCCATAGAGTAGTTGTATTGTATTTACGAACATAATTCTTTACAAATGTTTCTATCTTTGGTGTTATTTTTAGATTGCGATTTTTGCGTGTTTTTCTATTTACATTTCCATCTTTGTTATATTGATTTACCCACCGAGATAATGACTGGTATTTACATTTGAATAATTTACAAGTATCACGCATATCATCTTTACCCTCTAAATAATGTTTCACTGCCGTTTCCTTATAATCTTCACTATGATGCGACATAATACATATATATAAAATTATTTAAAAATATTTAGGAATATAATATAAATGGATAATAATGATGATTTAAAAAATGAAAATGATAAATTAAAACAAAGGATAAATGAACTGGAACAACATTTAAAAAAATATACAAATAGTAAAGGTCATAAAGAATACTATGAAAAAAATAAAGAAATAGTTAAGGAAAAAGGGAATATACACTTAAATAAACTCAAAGAAGAAAATCCAGAAAAATTAAAAGAATATAGAAGAAGGGCATATTTGAAACGAAAAGAAAAATTACAAAAAGAAAAAGATAAAAAAGATAATTTACTT
>Ga0233413_10000584_pt1 | contig 17263 bp, 14 predicted proteins | sample Na_anoxic_6_MG_FD_189019 | JGI IMG/M metagenome (GOLD analysis project Ga0233413, IMG submission 189019) | Seawater microbial communities from Saanich Inlet, British Columbia, Canada - Na_anoxic_6_MG | ecosystem: Environmental > Aquatic > Marine > Inlet | place: Canada: British Columbia... | reverse complement strand
ATACCTGAATATACACACAGCATAGCCGATTATGCATTTTATAATTGTTCCAATATACAGACAATTACTGTTCCACCATTAGTAAGGTCCATTGGCACATATGCATTTCAAACAAATACTAATTTGTCGGAAAAGAATGTAACCATAAACATGTCAAGTTTCACATTGTCTTACCTAAATAAATACTATGATTTATCTATGAGCCCCGACTTTTCATATAGTAGTATTGAAACATCATATACTGCAAATAATTTTTTTGGCGCCAAGAATGCATCATTAAATATTACATTAGATACTGAATTTCTTATAAATACATCGGATAGTAGTAATATATTAAAATCAAGCGATGTTAGTGGAAATAAAGAGTATGTTGTTGTATCCAATTATCAAAGTATTGCAGCAGATTGTTTTAAAAATAACAATCATATGAAATATATTGCTTTGGAAAATCACCCAGACTGTAGTTTAAACACGATCGGTTCTAGTGCTTTTGCAAATTGCTCCAAATTGCAACAAGTTCTTTATGCGGATGAGGAACATATCGTTTTGTATAATAATAATAAAGATCAAGAATATAAGATCCAAAGTGCATATAATACAATTAATGATTTATCTGGCAACGAAAACACGTCTGGTATATTTCAAAATTGTGAACGGTTAACAACGTTTAATATACCAGAAAACGTTCCCACTATTCCTCATTATGCTTTTAAAGATTGTTATGGTTTACTGACCGTTCAAATGACAGAAAATACAAAAACAATAAAAAATGAAGCATTTGAAAATTGTTATATTTTAACGTTTTTAGACTTATTTTCGGTTACTGATTTAGGCCGAAATATAGAAAATACAGCTTTTTTAGAGAGTGTAACTATTCCAAATGAATTCGATAATTTAACTAATGTTGATATGGAAGAGGTCTTAACCAATCTATCTATTAGTAACCTAAAAACTATAAAACTCACACAGAATGCGATAAGCAACGGTAATAAACAATCAAACTAATAGATGAGAGTAACGAATGAACACGTTGGGTTCGTTACACTCGTTGAAGTCGCGTAAATCTAGAATCATTTGATCTAATTACATAGAATTACATAGAATTACATAGAATTACATAGGATTACTTATACATATTTTTCATATCTTGTGTCAAATATGTATTTTTACTAACTGCGCGTATTATTTTTCCTATTTCTTTATCATTGTTTTCAATATCTTCCATTGTATGAAATACCAAAGTAGAAAGTCTTGTTTGTAGATTTGCATTCGTTTCCCATCCTTCGTTTGCATCATGCCATTTACTTATGTTTACACGTTGTTTTATAGATAGGTCCTTGATACCATCTAGTAAATGTTTCATTTCATTGTCTTTTTCCCAAGCATCATTATCCTTAACATACAATGTTTTTCTATTTACATCAGTACAATGAATAGGACGTTCTAGCACATCCATATTATTCAGACCATTGGTAATCATGGTAGTAATACTTTTAGTAAGGCCATTTTCAATGGTATTATCAAATGTTTCTGCAGTGACAGGTAGTGAATCAATAAAATCGGTAATATTCATGGCATTTTTACATTTTTCATTCAAAAACATTTGAATATTAAAATTATTCGTATTATGACTATTTGTATTATTGTAACTATGTTCGGTATTGCCTTTCACATGTGGCATCATTTCGACAAATGTCTTTTGAAATTCTTTATTCTCCTTCAAAAGCATAAGTACTATTTCTTTGAAATCATTTTGATTTTCTTGTTTTGTCGTTTCTTGCTTTGTCGTTTCTTGTTGGTTATTTACCATAGACTTATCAGTTACATTGCATATCTTTCTATGCCGCCACAATGTAGTTCGGCTTTTAAATATATTAGCACAATATTCACATTCATGTATCAATGGCGTGTTTTGGTGTTTTTTGGCGTTTTTTGCTACAAAATATTGTTTCATATTTGTTTCATATGTTTCATTTTTATGTTTTCTAGTAGATATATGACGATTGTAGTCGCTTTTTTTGCTACATACAAAGGAACATGGAATACATTCAAAAAAAATGGCGTTTTTTGGCGTAAAATTTGTTTCACTTTGTTTCATTTATATAACAATGTGAAATTTTTCTAAATACTTTATACCTAAGAATATTTTTTACAATAACAAAGTTACAATAAAAAAATTTGGTTTTAGATCATTAAGGTAACAACCAATTTTTCACCTTTTTTTCAATTCTATTTTGGATTTTCAAAAAACACACAATAATTCTTGTGTATTTTTTGATTTCTGAAAATGAATTTGGAAAAATAAAAAAAAACGATTTTCCTTCTTCTATCTAGTGACAACTAGTTTTTTTGCTTCCAAAACTCTCCCTTCATATGTAGTATAATACCTTCATGATACTACATGACCTATCCAATATTTTATAATAATAATCTATTATGAAGGAAAAATCACTTACATGGAAAACGCAATGTTTTATGTCCGAAATTCAGGAAATCCATTTTTAGGGTCGTTCATTTCGCCAAATCTTGTAATAACACGTGCATAATAATTATTTATTAATTATCTCTCTTTCTCTCAATTGACATATATATCACATTTGTTATATCAAAATGAAACGGAATCTAAATATTCTGTAATTATACCAACAGGTGTATAGATATCAACATTAATACATAGAGAGAAAGAGAGATAAATAATTATTAATTGTCATATGGTAGGTGGAATATAGTGTATTTTCAAATACAGTGAATACACTAATTACATAAATAGACAATACCATTATGATAAATGGATAATAAAAACAACATTCGATTTCTTAGAATTATCATATATGTTATTATGTTGGATTATGGAAATACCTTGCGTCTTAATTATATATTTCTGCACTGTTTTTATTTTTAATTCACAAACGGGTATTTGTAATAATTTATTTCCTAATTGATAGTGAATAAACTCTTTCTGCAAGACAGTTTTAATATTTTCATAAATATTAATAATTACATTATTATCATTATCGAGTATAATATTTTCGGGTAAATCTGGAAGACATTTAATAACAAGATTATTGCCTTTATGTTTGTAATATACTTCATCGTGCCATAATGGAACATAATATTTTTCATCTTCCAAATCAAACATGTATATATTATCATTGATTAAATCATCTAGACAAGGATTAATAATAATCATATTGTCATTTTCCATCTTTTCATTAATAATGTCTTTGATTTTGTTTACTGTTTCGATGGGAATACAAAGAATATGATAATATTTATTAATAAACTCAAACAATTCAATAGCCTTTTCCTTTTCCATATTTTCAAACATCTTGATAGATAGATTTTGACAATCATATATGATTGATTTTAATATATTGTGTATATCGATTTGATTATTATTAAAAAATGACGATATAAATCCGGAAAATAGCGAATTATAGTCATTGATATCACAATGATCATCCGAATTACCATATAAATTATCAATATTCGAGCCAGCCGTATTTTCTTTATCATCTAGAAATGATTGCAGAAAATCATAAGACTCTTTAATGTCGTTAAATTTATTATTGTAATATATGTCATTACTATTTAACGTTGGATTTAAATTAGCATCATAATTATGTCGACAAGGATGTTTATCTGGATGATATTTTAATGCCATTATGCGATACTGTTTTTTTAACTGGATTTGTGTAAAAGGATAATTTAATTGTAGATGTAAACAAGCCTTGTTAAAATTCATGGATAATATTTATTAAATTATATAAATAATTCTCTAAATGGTAAATAGGTCTATAATTATTATTATAATATTGCAAAAACGCATATGTAGAAATATATATTTTTGTAATATTTTCATTAGACAAGTTATGAGTTTCTATGACTTTATTAATTAATTTCCAGATTACATAACCCATTTCCATATCGTAAATAAACAAATCATACAAAAAATTTCGAAACTGTAAATATTTAAAACCATCTATATTGACTATTAAATTATATAAAACATCTATATAATTATTTACATTATTAATAAATGGATGTGTATCAGTTAAGATATTTTTAATATTATATATATCTTCTGTTTTATAATTAGTATGAAGTTTTTTATTAATAATTTTATTATAATTTGTTCTACTTGGTCGTGGCAAAGAAATAGTATGAAAAACATTAACTATATTATCAGGTATAAATGATATATGTTCACTTATAAGAATATATACTAAGTCGATGGAACTATTGTTTTTTTGAATGTAACTATAGAAACATTCTAATAGTTCTGGGTGTATTTTATGAAAATTTTTACATATAATAATACCGTGTTTATTTATTCTGGCAGATAAAACATCAATAATATTTGTGAAAATATCATTCCATAATAATTTTGCATTACAACCTAACAAACCCATATCTATTTCAAAATGGATATCGCTAATTTTAAAATAGTAATTAATTTTATTATAAGTAACTGTCATCTTTTTTTCATACTTTAATTCACTGGGACTATATTTTTTAATAATTTGTAGCATCTGTGTATATTTACCAACACCACTGGGACCATATAAAATTATATTGTTAAGGTCAGCTATATGGTTGGGTAAGTAACCAATTGTTTTTTTAAATGAAGGATGCAAAGAAATACTATTACTAGACTGAATATATTCATCAAAATGTGTATCAAGAAATTTCATTACATTAGTATAGTGAATATTCTTTATGATTTATTTTTATTATATATTAAAGTAAAAAGAATAAAGATATGACGTATGATTATATATCAGAAGCAATATGAATATTGTTTTAACAGAAAATCAATTTAATATAAATAATATATATTTCGGAGAACCTATACAAAATACAGTCATTGACAACAGCAAGTTCATTAAAATATTATATTCTACTGAAGATATAATATTAAATGGAATGCAGTATTTACTTACTTTAAAACATGTTACAAAAGAATTATATTTCAAAAAAATTAAAATATCATATGACGTCAATAGTCACATTTCAATGATACAGAATCTCGATCTAATTGAAAAAAACATATTAGACAAACACCGATGTAATAAGAATCCAAAAAGAGTATTGACTAGTCTTTTTAAAGAAGGATTTATAAAATTATTTCCTAACTCAGAAAATGATATACCAAATAATAACGGGAATAATGGTAATCATAATTTTATTTTAAAAATATCAGGGTTATGGGAAAATACAGATGAATATGGAATAACATACAAAATAACATTTATCTAGATTACACCTTTAACGAATTGCTATAAACAAAATATACACAAGGTATGAAAAGACCTAAACTTTTGAATGTATTTTTTTTGGTGCTAACCGTGCCATTTTAAATCTTCAAAGGTGTATTCAGTGCAAATAATTAGTGTTTTCAATCGAGAAAGAGAGTTATCCGTCTGTGGAAAAGAATTGCAATATAACTTGTAATATACCAGTCAATGCTAGATTAGCAACAAACAAGATTAGTACAAGACTAAACATTTCACTAGCTAACGATGTTATGATGCCTTCTTTGCCAGTATTTTTTGCACTATTAACACTCCCTAAGAACTCCATGACAAATTTAATGACGATACCTACTTCAACTAATATTAATAAAGATGAAATACCAGAATATTGAAAATATTCGGTAGCAACCTTACCACTATTTATTTTATCATAATAATAAATACTTTGTGCTAGTATAAGCGACAACGAAATAATAGTAAGAATAACGGGAGTTGCGTTTTTTAAAACGACCTTAAAAAATCCCACAATTCCTTGGGAAAACTGTGATCTATAAAAGATGGCAAAAGAACTGATTAGTAATCCAAATAATGCTAAAATACTAAATGAATATCCGTATACAGTAGCAGTTGCATAATCTGTGGGAACTTTTGCAAAAATCATCCTAACCAATATTCCAAGTATACATAGAAATGAAAATATTTTAACATCATATGGTAATCGTTTAATAGGAATAGGCATAGTTTTATTATTTATATTAGTTACTGTATTAGTTAATGTATTAGTAGAATCAATGGATGATGAATTACTACTATTTGCTATAGATAAATTATTATTCCCTCCTTTATGTGTATTTTTTTTCATATATTGTATATTGTTATTTTTATTTTTACTGTAGCTTTATTTTTACTTTCATTTTTGGATAACAATATTGATGTTGATGAAATAAGTAAAATAACATATTATTTTATTCTCCATAAATGATATATGAGTAATTATCCCCAATATAACCTAAATAATCAACATGAATTAATAAAACGTCAAAATACATATGTATTAGACAGAAAATTAGTAACCATTCACAGTGAAGATCGTGACATATCAAAATGGCCTAATACAAATATGTTTGAAGTAGAGCTACCAGAAGTGTTATCAAACGTACAAAGTATGCGATTAGTTGAAATAGCGTTACCTGCAAATCAATATATATTTAGTAATAATCAGCAAAACATAAAAATGCAATTTTATGTTACACCTCGTGTTAGAAATGCAACATATATGAATTATTATACTATTCTAGAAAGCAATAAAAATATACCATATAATATTACCATTCAGGAAGGGTATTATACACCCGATCAAATGGCAAATGAAGTTGAAAATAGAATGAATAAGGCAGTAATAGAAGTATTAATAAACGGTGGTATATCTACTCCTAATTATGATTTATTTAAAGTAAAATACGATAAAGTAGGACAGCGTTTAGTATTCGGCAATACATACGATAACTTTTATTTACCATTTAATATTAAAATTTATTATGATATATCATGTAGTAGTATTATAAATGGCAAACAAAATAGTAATGTATGGGAACAATATAGTCGTTGGGGACTACCTGCATATATTGGATTTGATAAAAAACTATACAGCGCTAGCGAAACAGAAAAATCATTGTCATTTAATTACGATAATGTAGATTGGTTAATACCGAACATGATACTTTTACCAACAGGTCAAACAGGTAAAGCCTATTATATAAACGCAACCTACACAACAAGTATGTTTGGAGATAGTGCTATTTATATGGAATTTGATAAATATAATAGTATTGACGAATTAACACCTTATTCAAGTAGAACAAACAATATGTATAATAACGATTATAGTGGAAAAGTGAATGCAGCTTTTGCGAAAATTCCAATTACAAATACACCATCAAATATTAACAATCAACTATTTGATTCTAGAAATGATTTTTTGCAAAATATTTCTCAATATAATCCACCGATTGAAAAAATAAAAAAAGTGAAAGTATTATTTAGGTATCATGACGGGCGATTGGTAGACTTTAAAGATAGTAATTTTAATTTTACCATTGCATTCGATCAATTAAAAGACGAAATTTCGCGTGATTATGTTATTCGAGTACCACAACAATATAGTTTATAGATGGTATGAAATCGTAATTATTATTCATAGAGCAATAACTAATGATGTAACTGTAAGTTACTTATTTTTTTCCACGTATTTTTCGACTTCTTCTTCAGGGCACGTATTATAATTCCCCTTAAAGTTCGCTAATTTTATGAATTTAGGTTTATTCATATGATGTGTTTTATAAAATATATAGTTTCCATATTTTCCCTTGCGAATACTAATATCCGTGTTAATATTACGAACAATTGATGGATTTAAAACAACCTTATTTTCTATTAAAGGTATAATATCTTCCATGGTTAGGTCATCAACATCCTTTTCTAGTCCAGTTAGCGATTTTTTGTTATCTTTTCCCCAAATAATATAATTCCCATATTTACCTTTTTTTAAAATTACGTTGTCTTTTTTGTAGTTTCCAATAACACGATCTTCCTGTTTCGTTTCAATAATTTCGTCTAATTGATATTCATTATTTTTTAATTTATTAATATCAATGTCTTTTTTCACTGGCAGGAAAGTAGTATTCTCACCAACAGTTTTTTTAATAACAGGTCCATATTTTGCGATCATATATACATGATTATCATCTAGTGTTATCATTTGTTTATCTTCTCCAACTAATTCTTTGGAGCAATCATCAATATCATTCAAACACTCTCTGCAAATAGAATGCCATATTTTATTTCCTTTTGCTATTAGATCTAAATCAGTTTCCATATTTTTGGTATAAGTATAGTCAAACAATTTATCAAAATGTTTTAGCAGAAATTCTAATACTAATAGTCCTAATGGCTGAAGCACTAGTTTGTTTTTTTCGTTTCCAAATTCACGCGAATCTTCACTTTCGGTAAGTTCGTCGCTAACTAATTCATAATCAGTACACTTTATTTTTTTTCCTTTTACATTATCCTTTTTAACGTACCCTCGTTCTTGTATCTTGTCAATAAGATTTGAAAATGTAGACGGTCTACCAATTCCCTTTTCTTCTAATAATTGAACCAATTTAGCTTCAGTATAATGTGATTTCAAATCCTTTATACTTACCTTTGCGGTGATTTTATTATAACTAACAATATGATTATTTTTAATAGTTAATAAGAATTGATATTCCGAATTTTCTTTATCATAGCCACGTACGATTTTCCACCCAGGAAACACAACTAATTCACTATTGAATTTATATTCCTTTTCCATAGGAGCACTGACCTTAGCAGAAATAGAATTATATGTTGCGATACTCATACAACTCTCAACAGTAACAGACCAGATCAACTTGTACATTTTCTTTTCTTTTGGACTAAAGCTTTCCGGAATGTTTTCCAAAGTAACATCAGTGGGACGAATGGCCTCGTGAGCTTCTTGGGCTGTATTTTCTTCTTTTTCCTTTTTTTTTGTTTTTTTCTTAGGTTTTTCAATCTTTCTCTCACTGAGTTGCATGACAAGTTCGTTTAAATATTCATCACCATATTTCCCTTTAATGAATTCGCTAGCTTTTTCAATGAAATCTACGCTATATGTTGTACTATCAGTTCTCATATACGTAATAAATCCACCTTCATATAGTTTTTGACAAATAGCCATCGTATCTTTAGGGGAAATATTTAATTCACTAGATGCTTTTTGCTGTAATGAACTAGTAGTAAACGGACTGGGTGGATTTTTACTAGTTTGTTTTGGTTTACTACATGAATATAGATGTTTGTGATTCACAGATTCTTCTAAAAATTGTTCCATAGTATTTGTTGTAGTATTAAAACTAACGATTTCAAAATTATGATTTAGTGCAAAACCCAAGTTTAATTTTGTAAAATATCCAACCGTATTGTATACTTTTTTACCAGGAGCATCGTCAATCTCTTTTTGATTATCATATACTAAGCGAAGAGCTGGTGTTTGACAGCGGCCGGCAGATAATCCAGTTTTAGAGTTTCTAGTAATATGTTTCCATAAAATAGGACTGATTTTGTAACCGACCAATACATCCAGAATTTGTCTAGACTGTTGTGCGTTCACTAAATTCATATTTAGTGAACCTGGATTGTTTACAGCGCGAACTATTGCATCTTTAGTAATTTCATGGAAAATAATACGTTTAGTTGATAGTGGAAGATTAAATACCTCACAAATATGCCATGCAATCGCTTCACCTTCTCTATCATCGTCTGACGCTAACATAACATCTTTTGCATTATTTATTAGATTTCGCATTTTATTAATCTGCATAGATTTCGATTCCATGGGTTGAAACGTTGGTGTAAAATTGTTTTCAATGTCTATATTTTTAAGTCCTGGTAATTCTTGTATATGACCGTAACTGGCAATACATTTATAAGAAGAACCTAAATAAGACTCTATTTTTTGACATTTTGCTGGTGATTCTACAATCAATAATGTATAACTCATTTTGCAATTATTATTGATATTTAATACGTATATTTTTAAATATCAATTTTATATTTATCTCTTAGAAAATGGTGTATAGTCATCGTAGCTGAAAAATAATTATGCATCATGTTGCTGTTGTTTTTTGAAATCTTTCCAAGAAATATTTTTAATTGGGATTTTCTTCTCTCGATTTTCCACCTTGTTATTCAGTTTGTCAGCCTTCTTTAACGCACTATCAATATATATTTCTTTTAGTAACTTTCCTACTTCAAATGATCCTTCGTGTTGATCTAATTTACCCTCTTCAATGTTATGTAATACCGTTATAAGCTGTGATAATATACCTAAATGAATTTCATCCTTTTTTACTTTATTAAATATATCAGTGTAATTGTTAAATAAAAAACCACACCTACTTACACACATTTGATCGAATATTTCGGGACTAGATTTAGCTAATCGACTATTGTCTTTTTTTAACTGTAAAAGTAAATCAACGTCATCGTGTATTTTTTTACTGTGTTTTAAATCTCTAATAAGATTTGTGTTATTTTCAACATCGTTTTCTTTAATCATTTTTTGTAGATTTAAACGTTCTAAATTATTCATATTTGAATTATATATATTATTAAAAAACTGTTTTTAAACTTATTGTTGTTGTAAAGTATTTTCTAATAATAGTATATATGACTAGCCAAAATTATTTACCACATCAACAATCTAATAACGGAAATGTTAAACCATTAGAAACCTACCCATATCAAGATGGTGCGTCAGATCCTAGAGCATCTGCAATGGCTTATAGAGGCGGACTCGCAGAACAACAAAATAACAACATTAAGTCTTTTGGTGGAAAAAAATTGAGAAAGCATCGGGGAGGAACTGGTTTAGTAGTACCATCATTTGGTAATATGGGTCCGGCAGTTTCTCCTAACAATGCAAATGTTGGAAGTATCGCAGCAAACACAACAAATACACAAAGTATATCTTACTCTACATGTGATAGTTGTATAGGTCCAGAAGCATCCGCTAGCCAATTGTGTCAAAGCAACGAATGTAATCCACAATCTGGTGGAAGTAGTTGTTCTATTGCATCTGGGTTAATGGGTCCAAATGAAATATTGGATTCTATGCGTGGAGGTAAAAAACACACACTTACACGAACATATAAACAAACTAGAAATGCCAATAAATGTAGAAACGCCAATAAATCTAAAAAAGTCAATAAATCTAAAAAAGTCAATAAATCTAAAAAAGTCAATAAATCTAAAAAAGTCACTAAATCTAAAAAAACCACTAAATCTAGAAATGCCAATAAATATAGAAAAGTCAATAAATCTAGAAATGCCACTAAATCTAGAAAAGTCAATAAATCTAGAAAATAAAATAACAATATAAATTAATATGAGATCAAGTGATATCACCTTATCAATATTTATTATAACAGTATTTATATTATTATTTACACACAGTGCTTTAGGAAATAGCATAAAACATGTAAAAGATAACTGGTCTTTATACAGAAGCAATCCGCTATTTATGCCTTTTGCTGGTTTATTCGGACATAACGTGAAGGACAATTTTACACATAGTGTGCAAAATATATTTATAGACATGATGGGTTATTTATTGCAACCATTACACTATTTAATATCAGTTATAAATGATGTAACTGGTGGCTTAATGGATTCTATACAAGATATTCGCAAATTTTTCAATTTTTTTAGAAGTGCTATTTCATCTGCATTTGGAAGCATTTTTAGTGTATTTTTGAATATATTGACGCAATTTCAATTTATATTAATTAAAATAAAAGATACGATTGGGAAAGTTGTTGGAATAATGGCAGCAATGATGTATATATTACAAGGTTCGGTCATGACTATGCAATCGTCGTGGAATGGTCCTCCCGGTGAAATGGTTCGCATCATGTCAAAAATAAGAATTTAGAAATAGCGATGCAAATATGCAAATATGCAAATATGCAAATATGCAAATATGATTTAATATATTATTTTCATTATTATAATATATTTATTATACAACTAAAATATATATGAATAATAATACAAATACAGATACGAATACAAATACGAATACGAATAATGTCTTTGATACAATAAATAAAATATATAGTAAGGTTGGTTTTTTAGAAAAATATGGAGGATCATTATGGGTAACTATTATTTTAATCATTATATTTTTAATATTATATTCATATTTCTACTTATATAACCACATACAGTCTATAAAAAACGATTGGGTCAATCAACGGTACAAACCAAATATCATGCCATTTGCAGGTATTATAAATCCTCCAGCAGGAAGCACGTTTAGAGAGAAAATAGAATTTACAGGGAAGAATTTTGCAGCCGGAGTACAAAATATAATAGTAGATATAATACAATATTTTTTAGCACCATTTTATTATTTTATTAATTTGTTAAGTGCTAGTCTAACAGAAATATATAAATCCGTACAAGATATTAGAAAATTTATTCATTCTATTAGAATAGCTGCCGAAAAGACAACTAGTGAAATATCTGGAAAAACATTAAATTTTCTACTACCGTTGCAACACATTATCATAAAAATACGTGATATGATTGGTAAAACACAAGGTATCATGACGGCTGGATTATTCACATTATTTGGCGTTTATCAAACAATTGTTGCTAGTTTTGGGGCTATTATTCAGATTGTTACTGGAATATTAATAAGTTTATCAGCTATCATTATGGTATTATTTTTTATTCCATTTGGACTAGGTATGCCGTTTGCTATACCACTATTAATTTTATTTCTTACCATTCTTGTACCAGGTATAATGATTTATATATTAGAAGTTATGGTTTTAAAAAAATGGGTTAGTCCTTTACCTGGTATACCATCTTGTTTTGTAGGGGATACACTACTTACTTTAAAATCTGGTAAAAAAATTAAAATAGAAGAAGCAGAAGCAGGTATGATATTAGAAAAGGACAATATAATAACATCCACTATGAAATTATTGCTAGTAAATGATAGTATATACAATTTAAATGGTGTATTATGTACTGGAGAACATACTGTAAAATACAATGGTAATTTAATTAAAGTTAAAGATCATCAGTTGAGTAAGAAAATCGATAGGCAAGAAGAATACGTATATTGTGTGAATACAAGCAAAAAAGAAATAATAATAAATGATATTATATTTAGCGATTGGGATGAATTAGACATTATGCGTATAAATGAAGTGAAAGAAAACGGACAAAAATATCTGCCAAAATCCTTTCAATTGTATGACATTCATAAATGTTTGGATGGTGGATTTAAATATGATACAAAAATAGAATTACAAGATGGTGAAAGTGTTAATATATGTGATATAGAAGTGAATAATATATTGCGTTTTGGCGAGCGCGTAGTAGGTATAGTGAAAATAAAAGCCGACGATTTAGAGATAAAAAAATACATTTTACCAGATAATTCTATTGTATGTGGTGGTCCTAATTTGCAAATATGTGATGGTGATTTAGGAATATTGACTACATTAAATATGCATGGAACAGCTATCAAAGAAAAATATATATACCATTTACTAACTGACAAAAGAAGTTATCATATCAATGGTGTAAAATATTGTGACTATAACGGTTGTATAGATAAATTTCTGCATATTGAAAATACAAAATTCTTAAGAATGCATATGTAAAGATGAAATGCATAATGTAAAGATGAAATGCATAATGTAAAGATAGAATACAATTATTAAAAATCATAACATATTTTATTTTATATATAAAATATATATAAAATGGAACTAAAAGTATTCGGAATAGCTTGTCGATTAGAAGTAATCATAATTTGTTTAGTGGTTGGATTTATTTTAGGAGCACATCTTTTGTGTTCTTGCAGTCGCATTGGACTTAAGGAAGGTATGGCTATGATGGGAACATCATTAGATTGGAAAATGAGCGAGGATATGCCAAATAGCTGGTCTACCAAGGCAGATAAATATTCACATGAAATGGGGTATAGTTCAGCTCAATCAAAATTGGAACAAGCTAAAGGTGTACCCGTCCCTTTACCTGAAGGTCAAATGTATATGTTTGCTGATAACGAATTCAAACCAGAATGCTGTCCTTCCACGTATTCTTCAAGCAATGGATGTGCTTGTATGACAAAAGAACAAGTAACATACTTAAACGAACGCGGTGGTAACAGAACTATGTCAGCAGCAGAATTTTAAATATTTAATCAGAATATTTTATGTTATATTTGTTTTTCACATAAGAATCAAATAATATATATTTATTATAACCATTTTTAAAATAAATACGTGATAATGGAAAACTGGTGCTGGTGCTGGTACTGGTACTGGTACTGGTACTGGTACTGGTACTGGTACTGGTACTATTAATATTAATAGTACCGTCTTTAACGGTAGAAAAAGAATCTTTTATTTCTGTAAATTTATTACCATTTTTATATGAAAATGGTACAATATTTTTTAAATTATACAATTCTATAGTCGCTACTCTAGATAGAAAATTTTTTGACATGATATAAAATACTATATAAAATATTTTTTATATAGTATTTTTAATTTACATAATTTCTTTTTCATGTAATTCGCATTTACTACAATATTTTATTTTTATCATTTCATTTTCAATACCATCTTCAATATAATCTTCTATAATATTGTGACTGCATTCTTTTTTCAACCTTTCATTAATTTTTCTAATCATATTTTCATTAAATTTAAGTTTACATGTTAAATTATAATCAACCATGTTATTATTAAACGCCAAATCTGTGTATATTTTATCATTTTTAACATCGCCATAATAAGTTTCAATATTATTAAATATGTCGACCTCGTCAATTACTAGTTGAATTGAATTACTTTGTCGCAATATACTTTCTCTTAGAAGTAAAAAAAAATTTACAGTACCTTCTTCATACATTTCAGTAGTAGTGTCATAATTCATAAAAATAGTATTATAATAAACATTATTTTTATCTTTAAATCAAAATTCTTGTTTTCTTACAAAACGTGCAACGGTATATATTCAGCTGTGTAACATTTTACATATTTGTAGACCTTTTTCTAGTTTTCCTTTTACTTTTTGTCATTTTTGATTTTTGATTTTTCCTTGTTTTTTTACCATCACCAGGCATTCCTCCCAAAAATGTAGTTGCCAATGATTTAATTCTAGACAATGCTGAAATTCGTTCACTTGTTCTTGCACCTTCTTGTTGTTGTTTTTGTATGTTATATTGTTGTAATAATAGTTGATATCTAGATAAAACTAAGTTATAGTTTTGTCGATATAGGATTATCTCAAATATATTGTCAGTAATATTTTCATTATTTGGAGTCTGTACTGAATTTACAGTTGCTATTTCCATTAATTTATTAATTAAGTGTTGATACTTATTTATAGTAGTTAACTCAATTGACATATCCGTAAATAAAAATGGAAATTCTTTATAAACTGCATTTATAAATTTTGTCTTATTTGTTAAGATAAGGGTTGGATTCTGTAAATTCTCTAATAAATTGGAAAATCGTATATTTTGAATCATGCCAATATTTTTTGCTGTATCATTATTGATAAACTCGTACAATATATCTAATAATCGATTACCATTTAATGCAAAATTTTGATTACTTTTATTTTTGTAAGAAAGAGAATAAAAATGAATAATATTATTAATATCAGTAATAGTCTTTTCCTTCTCATTGTGTCCGTAAGTTACTCCACTTAGTTTTATTAGTTGATCTATAATTGTATCATATATTGCATTATTAAATAAGGTGACGATTGAATTGGTAAAATCTGGAACATAATTTTCTATTTCCGTTATTTCTGTCATTATTTCGTCATAATATTCATTTATATCAGTAAAATCTAAACTATTTTTACTTGCATCAAATGATACCGGTATTGTCTTTAACGTATATATAAATTCTTGCGTTAAATTAGTAGACAATTCATCTATACTATCGGGAGTAAAGGTAGCATACGTTTTTTGTTTTTTTATTGTAGTACCATTATTGTCGCTTACTACATCCATATTATTTATTGTTGTACCATTATCGTCGCTTACTACATCCATATTATTTATTTCTTCTCTATCTAGTTCATCGCTTGTATCATAGTTTGTATCATAGTTTGTATCATAGTTTGTATCATCGTTTGTATCATAGTTTGTATCATCGCTTGTATCATCGTGTTTTCTTTTTTTGTCTGCACCACCTAGCATTACTTTTGCATTGGTTAATACGTTATTTACAATCAAACAATTGTCAATAAACCCTAATATCTCTTGTATAATCAACATAATACCATTTGGAATCTTATCTCCCTCACCCTTTTTACTATTTAACCAATCGGCAATTCTTTCTTCTTCAAAACGATTATATTTATCATCTTTTTTATTATATGATTTTACCATTTTAGAATATATTGCATTAAATCCTTGGTTTTGTAATAAATTTTTAAATAAGTTATTAATAATACTATCTAATCCTGCAAAATTAGGTATACTATTAGATAATAGACTATTTAATGATAATAATTTTGTAAGATTGTCAAATTGTATAATAATTGGATTACTATATCCTGCGTCTAATTCGCGCTTAAATAACTCGCCAATTAAAAAATTCCAGTTAGATTTACTACCAATGCGAATATTTCCAAGACGTCTTCCTATTAAGTTTGTAGCAATGTCTGTAAAATCACTAGGTATTTCTTGCAAAATTTTTACTATTTCGTCTACATCATATGCTTGTAATATATTTTTTATATTTTTACTTTTAATAATATTAGATAATGCAGTAATTTTTGCATCATCAATATTAGAAGAACTTGGATTACTTTCTATATTATTACCAAGCAATGGCTGTAAAAATGATACCATTTGTGGAAAAGGTGCATTAGTCACTTGTTGTTGAAATGTAATATTTTGAATTAATGGATATGCATAAGTGTAATTGGTTTGATTATTTAATATATTTGTAATTTTTTGAAATATCCCCTCAATAATATTGATGTAAGAAATGGATTTATCAAAAGTTATATACAATGCTGCACGACGCTTGTCTTTATTTTCAGAACCATTTCCTGAGAAATGTTTCATGAAAATATTTGTAGATACCATAATAATATTTTTTCCTGCAGCTAATAATCTACCAGCCAATGGTCTTTCTGAAAGCAAATATGTTATTTGAAAATTCATTTGATAATAATTTTTAACCCATTCTATTATTTCCCCATACACTATATGTGATGAATCACCTGAAAATTTCAATATACTCCAACCACTGGGTGATTGTTTTTTGTTAGACATCAGTCTATTTAATTCGCTCATGCAAGCATTTTTAATAGGATCTTTATTATCTGCATTTCTGCAAATTACACTTTTTAATTTACCCATAATACTAGATATACAAGTGGCTGCCATAGACTGT